>Ga0335081_10000102_pt1 | contig 170573 bp, 148 predicted proteins | sample Lox_Sample_35_FD_206713 | JGI IMG/M metagenome (GOLD analysis project Ga0335081, IMG submission 206713) | Soil microbial communities from Loxahatchee National Wildlife Refuge, Florida, United States - Lox_Sample_3.5 | ecosystem: Environmental > Terrestrial > Soil > Wetlands | place: USA... | reverse complement strand
CCAGGCAGACCTCGACGCCATCGCCGCCAAACTCAACACCCGCCCCCGCGCCACCCTCGCCTACGCCACCCCCGCCGAAGCCCTCAACGACCTCCTCGTTGCAACAGGCGCTTGACACCGCCCGGCTGCGGTACGCCAGATGCCCGTTTCCTCCTAATTTTCGCGGGCCAAACGCGTGAATAGTGGCCCAACTGCCGGCCGGCCAGGCGCCGCGTGGTACTCCACTGCGGCGGCCACAGGTACAGATCCGGACCGTGACGGCAGCGGCATGGCGCTGACGCAGCACCGATCGGTTGATCACGGATGCCGGGCGAGTGCGGCGGTTGGGCGGAGCGGCGCAGCGCGGGCGGGTGACCGGTAGACTCGTTGGGCCGCCCGCGCGGTGGCGCGCCGCCTTAGCTCAGTCGGTCAGAGCGACGCACTCGTAATGCGTAGGTCATCGGTTCGATTCCGATAGGCGGCTCCAGGTCAGGGAAGTTTTTCGAACGAGCCGTTCGATGTCGTGGAACGGGTCATCGGGCTGACATCGCACCGCAGCAGGCCCCCCGGCTGCGGACGCGGCAGCACCCCGTCGCCGTCGCAGCGAGGTAGCCGACCGCTGTGGACCAATCGATGTGGGACACGCCGGCTGATCTTCCCTGGGTACGATCGACCTCCGGGAGGCTGCCATGGCGGGATTCGTCGACGTCCACGCTCACTTCCTCACCGACGCCTACGTCGCCCGCGCCCGAGCCGCCGGACACGACGTCCCCGATGGCATGCCGGGCTGGCCGCGGTGGTCGCCGGACGAGCACCTGGAGCTGATGGACCGGGTCGGGATCGACAGCGCCGTGCTGTCGGTGTCCTCCCCGGGCGTCCATTTCGGCGACGACAACGCGGCCCGAGCCCTGGCCCGGGAGGTCAACGAGGCCGGCGCGCAGATCGTGCGGGACCATCCCGGTCGGTTCGGCCTGTTCGCGTCCCTGCCGGTGCCGGACGTCGACGACGCCCTCGCCGAGATCGGGTACGCCCTGGACACCCTGCACGCCGACGGCGTCCTGCTGGAGACCAACGTCCACGGCGTCTACCTGGGCAACCCTGCGCTGGAACCGGTCTTCGCCGAGCTCGCCCGCCGGCACGCCACCGTCCTGCTCCACCCCGCGTCTCCGCCGTGCTGGCAGCAGACGGCGCTGGGCCGGCCGCGACCGATGATCGAGTTCATCTTCGACACCGCACGTGCCGTCACCGACCTCGTCCTCGGCGGCACGTTTCACATCAGTCCTTCTCGCGGTCGAGGGCCTGGCGGGCTGCTCGAGCCCCCGACGACCACGAGCGACCCGGCCGAGGTGTCTACTGGCGAGCTGCCGGTCGAGGGCTGGCCGGTTGAGGGCCGGCCCTCGGCGGCCGCGGTGCGGCGAGCGGCTCGAGCTGCTTGAGGTTGGGCCGGGGTGTCCGGCGGCACCGGCGCCCCTCGGCAACCAACCCAGGTCGGACGACCGCATCGGTCCGGCTCGAGACGTGTCGAGGTGCGCGCCCACCTTCTTCGGGTGATGGGCGTGTTCTTCGGGTGATGGGCGTGCCACGTCTCCCGGGGCAGCGATAGGTGATCGATCGTGCCCAGGTCCTCGTCCGCGATGTCCTCGTCGGTCTGCTCGTCAACCAACTCCAGGCGCCGGCGGAGGCCCTGCGAGTAGGTGATCATGTTCTTGCCGGGGGCGACCCGTTCCCACTCGTGCCAGGCGTCCAGGGCGTCAGCGTCGCCCAGTTCGGACACCTACAGTACATGCAAGAGAGCTAAGGCCTTCGAAGGAGGGGGTTGGGGTGGCCATCCCAGCTAAGCACTTGAAGCGACTCGAAGCGGAGCTTTCGGCGCATGAAAGTTGGCTTCGAACGCTCCGGCGCCAGATCGCGGCTCTCGAGTCCGAGGCGTCCGCGCACGAGATGATGCTCAGGCTCGGTCGCGACCCCGACCTTCTCCGCGTCCTCGATGAGTTGCACGATCAGCCAGATCTCGGCGAGCGCATCGCCGAGGATCCGCGCTCCTTCTTCGAGCAGCGGGGAATCGAGGTGCCCGATGGGGCCGCCATAACGGTAACAACGGTTCCGTCGACAGCGATCGAGGCCCGCTTCGTCAACCCGTATGTTGACTACGGAGTGGGTTGGTCCCGCATGGACGGCTTCTACCTAATCGCACCAGAACGGCCAGAACCAACCGATGACGGGGAGCTAGCGGGGGGCTGATGAATGATCTACACAGTATGGGTCGCGGTCTACGAAAAAAACGGCCTCAAGCGTGGCCCGGGGCTCCTAGACGCGTTCTTCGCACTTACAGAACCATGGGTGGCGGACATCGACAGCGTATCCGGCGGGGGCCCTCTTGGGCAACCGGTCTATAAAGTCGCCATCTCAATCCATCCCCGATTTGAGGGCTCAATATTCGGGTTGGAGGTCTTGGCCCCGCGCCACTACCCGCAGAGATTCCTCGTTCCCGATGGTCAGTCGTTCGAGGTCCGACTCGATCGCATGCCGTGATCGGGTGTAGGTCCTCCTGGGTGGGTTCTCAGTCCGCCGAGGAGCCTACGCCCGTCGACTGTTACACCACTCCTGGGATGCCACCGGCCTGATACGTCACCTCGGCCGATAAGCTTGAGATATGTCACGGTCTGTCAGCGGCCTGCAGCTGGGTCGGCCGGCACCGGTGCCGCGGGGGCGATGGCAGTGGCGGACTCGGGCCCGTGCGGCCGGAACTCGGAAGAACCGATAAACAGCAACGGCTACCCCCCGTCCGGCCGTCAGTACAGCCATCGGCTCAGGCCGCATGTGCGGTACCCACCGCGCCGCAGCACCGCTGCGACCTCGCCTCAAGTTTGAGGGCAAAGGAAAATGTTCCCTTGACTGTTTCTTGACCTAGGTGTAGACCCGAGGTAGCCATCTCATCGGCTCCAGGCATCGTGCCAACCGGTCTGGGGGGCGGGCCGAATGGGGGACAGGCCCATGGCGGGAGCGAGATATCGGGCGTCGTTTTCTTTACGCAACGATCTTCGGGTGACGGACAAGAACGGGATGCAAGGGTAGACCAACTGCCCATCTATCGACTGCGAGGCAGGCAGATGGACTCGGCGCTGCTGATCGACACAGCCGGGCGCGCTTTCGGCATAGTCGACAACTTCAAGATCACTGACCTCGGTCCATGGCTGACGTTAGATCGAAGCGATCTTCTCGTTGAGGTGGGAAAGGCCAGCGCAGGCGTCTGGGCGGCCGAGCGAAGCTGGTTGTTCAAACCGGATGTGCGTCCTTCGGTGCCCCACGAACGAGGCTGTCTCGGGTCGCTGAGGAGATCGCACGATTCCGCGCGCTGCTGAGTCTAGGTCACGTGCTGATGAGCGTCGCGCCTCTACCCTGAACGAGAAAACGGCTGCAACCAACAGAGCAAGGCCAGAAGGCGAGAATCCCATGGATGATCACGACAAGACAGAGGTGACGGCGAGGATAGCAAGACAGGTCGAGGGCTCACCGCTACTCGCCGACTTTCATATCCCATTTCCTAAACTGGCTGATGTCGGCCAACTGAACTCCGATGCCGCATTCACCCGCCTAAGCGAAGTGCTTGGCGCGGTTCAGGAACCACTGACAGTGCACTTCCGGATCACCGATGAAGGAATCGGGCAGTCATGGTTCATCGACAGCGGGCCGGAAGGTTGCCGGGTGACGAAGGATGCCCCCAGGCAGTCGGATGTGGAGGTCATTCTCGATGCTGAAACCTGGAATCTGATTGCCAGTGGCACCATATCGCCTCTTGAGGCTTTCGGACGCGGTCAGCTACGGATACGTGGCGACATCAACCTCGCGCATCGCTTCGTCCAACAGGTGCACCGCGCAAGCGCTCCACATTCTTAGAAAGATTGATTCGCATGGCTACAATCACTGGCACCGTGCGCTGTGTGCGCATCGGCGATGAATTTGCATTCACTACCGTCCGCGAGCAGGGCACTAACACCCAGGAGACGCTCAAACTCTGGTGGGATGGCGTCTCCACATCGGCCAATCCGGCGGCACACACACGGATCGTCCAGAGCGACTGGGTAAGCCTTTTGCGGCAGGCCATGGCCAACAATATCCTGGTTACCATATCCTACGACAACAACAACGCTGTTGTGGCGTTCGTTCAGCTTGGACAGCTATGACCGCTTGCAACCATTGGAGCCGCACAACCAGCCCGGACTTATAGTGCTTCAGACGGAGGTGTGTCATGGAGAAACTGCCGGTTGGCTATCGGCGCGTCGAGGGCACCAGGCGCTCGCCCGCGCCAGGTGCCACCCGGATTGGGCCAGCGGATCCGAGCGAACGGGTGTCGGTCAGCGTCCGGCTACGGCGCCGCCTGGATGCGCCACAACTGCCAGAGGCAGGGTCCGCCGCACGTCTGTCGCACGAGGAGTTCGCGGCCACTTACGGTGCCGATCCGGGCGACATCGCACGCGTGGCAACCTTCGCTGACGAGCACGGGTTGACTGTCGAGGAGACGAGCATCCCGCGCCGCACGGTAACCCTAGTCGGCACTGTGGCACAGCTGGAACGTGCTTTCGCCGTGGATCTTGGCCATTACCAGGCGGGCGAGACGAGCTATCGGGGCCGTGAGGGCTACGTGCATCTGCCGGCTGAGCTGGCGGCCATCGTCGAGGGTGTATTCGGCCTGGACAACCGGCCGCAGGCTAGGCCGCAGTTCCGGTCGGCAGCACCGGCCGGAACTGCGCTGGCGACGCAGGCCGTGCGGGCTATGACGCCACCCCAGGTCGCGAATCTGTACGGGTTTCCAGCCGGATTCAGTGCCGCCGGCCAATGCATCGGCCTGCTTGAGTTCGGCGGCGGCTATCAACCTGGCGACATCACCACATGGTTCAGCCAGCTCGGCCTGACCCCGCCGACACTGGTGAATGTGGGCGTGCAGGGTGCCACCAACTCACCGGGCTCGGATGCTGACACCGAGGTGATCCTGGACATCGACGTGGCAGGCTCAGTCGGCCACGGCGCCAGACTCGTTGTGTATTTCGCGCCATGGACCGAGCAGGGTTGGGTCGATGTAGTCACCACCGCCGTGCACGATGCCACCAATGACCCATCAGCGCTGTCCATCAGCTGGGGGTGGCCCGAGTTCGAGACCGCTGACGGGCTGACCTGGACCACCGCTGCCATGAATGCCGTGAGCAGCACCTTCCAGGAGGCGGCCGTGCTCGGCGTGACTGTTTTCGCCGCCTCAGGCGACCAGGGCAGCGACTGTCAGATCGGCGACGGGTATGCCCACGTTATCTACCCTGGCTGCGATCCATACGTCACATCCTGCGGCGGTACGGAGATCGAGAATGTATCTGGCACCAGCTTCACCGAGGTTCTCTGGAACGGTAATGGTGCGAGCGGCGGCGGCATCAGCGTTAACTTCGGCGTGCTGTCCTGGCAGGCAACGGTGACCATACCTGGCTCGGTCAACGACGGCCACCATGGCCGTGGCATCCCGGATATCGCCGGAAATGCCCACCCTGACAGCGGTTATCTGCTCGTACAGGACGGCGGCAATGTCGGGCCGGTTGGCGGGACCAGCGCAGTCGCGCCCTTGTACGCGGCGCTAGTGGCGCTCATCAACGCACACCTGACCGATCGGGTCGGCTTCATCAACCCAGTCTTGTATCGGCTCGCGGGATCCGAGGTCTTTCGTGACGTCACCTGTTGCGGAACCAATGCATTCGACGGCGCGCCGGGCTACCCTGTCGGCAATGGCTGGGATGCGACCACGGGGTTCGGCAGCGTCAGGGGTACAGCATTGCTTGATCAGATGTTCGACTACCTCATTGCCGCCCTCATCCCATCCTGGCACTAGGAGCTACAGCGGGAATCCAACTCGCCAAAACCACGGGGCGGGCCCCTCATAGCAGCGCCGATCACGACCGTGAGATGAAGTATCTGACCTTCGGAATCCCGAGCGTCGGCCAAGATGCCGACACCGAGGCATCACCGCGCCAAGGATGGTACCGGCCGGTGGCGTCGGCTGGCGTCGAGGATGAGCATGCTGGCGGCCAGGATCAGGCCGTCCACGGTGAACGGGACCAGGCGTGCGGTCACGCCGGTCTCACCGTGGGTGCCGGTGAGTTCGCAGGCGTGGCGGTAGGAGATCACTGCGGCGACCGCCGCGACTGCGGCGACGGCGGCTGCGGTGGTGATCCGGATGAGCCGGTCAGTCACGCGAACCCCTCCCCAAGCTCGGCTCGCGGGTCTTCGAGGCGCTTGCGGGCATCGAGGGCGTGACCGTCACATATCACGTAGGCGTGGCCGTGCTTGCCGGTCGCTGTCCACCGGGCGGGCGCGATGCATGGCAGGCCGGCGCAGATGCCGCGGTGCAGGGCGTCGATCTGATCGGCCAGCGCTTCGGCGCGAATCGCAAGGCTGAGCGCCCGGTTCGGGCCTGCCGCAGCGTAGTGGGACCTGTCGTTGATCATGATTGTCATAGGTGATCCCTCCCGCCCGAGGGCCCGCGGGGGCCAAACCGGGGGCCAACCTGCTCAGGCCCCGGCCGACTCAGCGCGACCCACTCAGAGCGTTTGCACAGGTGAGGGCGAGGGGTCCCCGGTTCGGCTTTGCCCAGACCAGGGCATATCCGCTGACATTGCTTCGGGACGAAGAGGCCATGTACGCGGCCATGGCTGGTTTGCAGCGCATAGCCGCAGGTCGGACAGACCCGGGATCTAGACCCGGCCTACGGGCCGATTAGCTAGCCAGAGGCCAGCTGCCCCACTCCGGAGGCTAGGCTAGTTGGCCCTAACTTAGCCCGGTCCGGCCGTCGATCAGTTCTCTGGCGATATCCAAGGTGGGCGGCATGCCGCGCGGTCTCCTCGATCATGCAGTACGGCCCAGGCCGGTCACCGTGGAACGCTGCCTCCGGGTCATCGGAGGCGGCCCCGCCCGATGGGACACCCGGGGGATAGATAAGTTGACCATCAAGTTACGGATCATTTACGAACCCTTGACGAGCCGGTTGTGACGGTGGTACATCAAGGAGGTTGACTGCGGTTTCATGTCAGGGGGAAGAAGGCAGCCGCGGCTGATCAGGCTGGGAGGGGAAAGCCTGGGCGAACCTCACTCCGACCGACGTGTTCATGCCGGGCTAATGGGCGAACTAGTCGAAGGGGGCGGAATCGTTGGGGTAACTCGAATGGGAGACGGGTATCGGCATGGCCAGCCCCGACTTCGCTCGGCGATCATTGGAGGGTGGTTAGCCCAGCGAATGGGCAACCCAGGTTCAGCGGATGAAGCTGCGCCTGCTGCATTCGATTTTGAAGACCAGGGATTCCTTGAGTTTACTGAGGGACCCCGTTGCGGGAGGTTGACATGGCGTATACGATCGCTGGCCTGCCGAACAATGGCCAGACCCAATTCTACCATGTTCAATACGACGATACACTCAGCCCGGCTAGGGGCAAGGATCTGACGACTGAGCTGATGCTCCACTGTGACGACGACTTCGCACTCCTCCGCCGTTGGTTCTCGGGCCGCGGTCTCGACACTTCGCCGCCCATCAACGTGTCAATCAATCAAGTGGCAATGGACGCTGCTGGGAATCCCAGTCCACCTAATCAGTATATCGGCGGCAAGTGGGGCGGCTGGGGGCCGGTTCCGCTCCAAGTCACGATCAACTTCGGCGATCTTGCAATGGGGGAGGGCACCCCGATCCAGCTGGCCCGCTATCTTCTCGTTGCCGAGGTTAGCGAGATGTTCATGCGTTCCTTCTCATTCTATACCTTCGGTCCGTGGTTTAGGTTTGGCGAGGGCAACAAGGGCGAGTCGCTGTCCCGGTTCCTTAGTGCTCAGCTCCTGAGAAGCGCCTACCCGGGTATCATGGCGCTGCCGACATTACGGGTTGGTAGCTGGAACGTTTCCAACACCTGGCTTAACAGCGACCGCGCCAACTGGCTGGAAGCCAACGACGAGGACATTGACCCAGCCAGCCCAAAGATCGGCTGCGGCACACTGTTTCTTTTCTACCTTTCCGATCAGCTCGGATATGGGATCGAAGACATCATCAACGCGGGCGGGGGCCATCTGTCGAACGTTTACGAGAATCTTCCCCCGCACGACAGTTCGGCCAACGCCTGGCCGAAGTTTAGCCAGATCGTCGATGATCACTACCCGCGCACCGCAACGAGCGATTACGAGCCTCCGCTTGACACCATGTTCCCGGTATCTGACCTAGCTTTCTTCACGGCCCCAGTGGAGGCGAGCTGGGTACAGGCGGCTTCGCCGCCCGCCGTTAGCGTCGATGTCGATCATGCCGCCTTGTTTCCCTTGACGATCGATATCACGAGTAGTAACTCCTCACTAATCAAGCCGCTAACCCTCACGGTCGCTGCTGGCGCAAGGACCTCGTTCGCGTCACTCACGGTACTGCCACAGGCAGCGACGTTCACAGCGACGTCGGTGACGCTGACCGCGACTTACGCGGGACGCTCCCTGAGCCGTGACGTCATGGTCGTCCGGCCCGAATCCACAGCTCGGCCACCACTATCGATTGATATCGATCGCTCAGCCGACCCGTGCGCGACTCCTTTTGTTGAGGGCCTAACGCAGACGTTCCTGGTGAGCAATCTGCCTTCGGTACTCAACGATCCGGGCGGGTACGTCTTCTCATGGTTGGTGACCGGTGCAACGCACGGCCCGGATAACGATCGCGAGCTTACGATCGACCAGCTGCCACCGGCGGGAACTGCTGTGACCGTGGAGGTGACCGTCACGAACAGCCAGGGTCTCAAGGCGAGTGGATCATTCTCGTTCGTTACGATTTCCGGGCCAACCAGCTTGAAGGAGCTTGACAACGAGCTACGGTGCCGCCTGAGCCGATTCCGCAACGGCACGGTGTCGATTCCACCGTGGGTCCCGATCGAAGAGCCGGCGTTGGCCCGGGAACGATTGACCGCACTCGAAAAGGAACTATCTGCGGCCATGGAGACGGCCGCCCAGGTGAAAGCGCTGGTTCAGACCATGAAGCAGGCAACTTCACCCGGCTGACGCCCGATGCTGGTTGATTGCTGGGCAAGTCTCTGATCAAGAGAAATGGAGGCAGGCATGCCTGATGGTGGCGAGCGACTTGAGCTGCGGGTTTCCGATATCGATGACCCGCTGCCGGATGCGACCTTCGGCAGTATCGGTCGCTATGTCGAGGTAGCTTGGCCCGATCAGTCCGACGATCCCTTGGTCCCACATCTGCTCACGCTCGGCTTCGACGAGGGACGGGCCGTGCACGTCGATCTCTGGACCCTCATGCTATTTAGGGTCGACCGCGAGTCCCGTGAGTTTACGCCGGTCGAGAGCTCCCGCGTCGATGTGGACAAACGCCAGGTCACGGCCTGGGTGTACCAGCCAGGCACGTACGGGCTGATCGGGCTGCCCAAGCACCTGGGCGTCCTGGAGACGCTCCGGTTGCTGAACCGCCTCAGCCCGCAGCTGCTCGACGAACGCGAACGCGGCGAAAGCGGGCTCCAGGACCGGATCTGCGGACTGATCCTCTGCGCCGATCCGACGACCTGGGACAGTGCGCCCACACCTCCTGGCGACCTCTGTCAGAAATGCCTCGGGCTTGACGTCTCCGGAAGCCACCTGCCCGAGAAATACCTGCTGGAGCGGCAGCCCTACGTTCCACCACTTCGCGAGGTCGGGACTGGGACCGGTGAAGAGCCTCCCGGTAGTCCAGCTCTGGTCGCCTGGGGCGAGAACGACTATGGGCAGCTAGGTGACGGGTCCACCACCACACAGAGGGCGCCTGTCTGGGTCGTGCCTTCATTGGCGGCCAAGAAAGTCGTTAGTGGTGACTCGTGGACGCTTGCGCTCGCAACCGACGGCACCGTCTGGGCCTGGGGGCTTAACAGCAGGGGCTCGCTCGGCGATGGGACGTCCGTGCCTCATAGACCAATCCCGGGACGGGTCGGCGTCCTCGACAATGTCGTCGACATCGCGGCCGGTCAGTCTCATGGCGTTGCTCTGCGTGCTGACGGTAGCGTCTTTAAATGGGGAGTCGATCCAGACACCCTTTTTGGTGCCCCTGGCACGGAAATCATTAACCGCCTGCCGGTTTCGGTGGGACTCAACAACATCGTCGCGGTTGCGGCGGGCATGCAGCACACCCTTGCACTTCGGAATGACGGGCGCGTTTTTGGGTGGGGCATGAACTATTGGGGAGAAGCGGGTGACGGGACACGAGCCCCCAGGGCAAACCCGGTGCTGGTGCCGGGGCTGACGGCAGTTGTCTCGATTGCCGCTGCGTTCGGATTGTCATATGCGATCGTCGGCGGCGGGACCGTGTATTCGTGGGGAGTTCGGCAATGGGCCAACTGGACCGGCTCAACCGTTGTTGACACCACACCTGTGCCGGTGCCCGGTCTGAGTTACGTCGAGCAAATCAGCGTCGGCTCAGAGCACGCCCTCGCGCGAGACCTTTCTAATGATGTTTGGTTTTGGGGGGAAGGGACGCGCGGCGACGGGACCTCGGCCAGGCTGTACACCACGCCGGTGCAGGTTCCATTTCCAGGCGCTCCCGCTGGGACCTGGATCACGGACATAGCAGTCGGAGACACGCACAACCTCGCACTCCGGTCTGACGGCACCGTCTGGGTCTGGGGTTACAACGGGTCTGGTCAGCTCGGCATCAACGCGGCGTATGGGCCGTACACGCAGACGACGCCGGCTTCGGTACCCCTGCCGGCCGGGCGCCGCGCCTCGGGTGTCGCCGCAGGGATGCGATGGAGCCTTGCGAAGCTCCGCTAACTTACGGGGTCACCCACCAAGCTACAGGGCCAGCTGCCGGGTCTGGAGGCTATGTCCGGCCGGGAGGCCGAGCGGGTACAGGCGGCGTGGAACGGATCGTGGAACGAGTGGCCGCGAAATCCCAGTGGAATCAGTGCATGCAGCGCTATCCGCCGGGCTGTTTGTGCAGGTAGCGGCTGTATGGTGTGGTCGCATGCCTCTCGTAATGCGTAGGTCATCGGTTCGATTCCGATAGGCGGCTCCACAACAAAAGCCCAGCTAGTCAGGACTTTTCGCATTCCGGCCGGACTCGTTTTCTGTTCGAATGGGCTCCTTAGGTAGCTCAGATGCCCCCGTGGTGCCCCGATCAGCCGGGCGGCCTGCCACAAGCTGGCATCCACCAGGTGCCCATAGAGGTCCATCGTCATCGCCGCGGTGGCGTGCCCCAGCACCCGCTGAACCACCTTGGGGTCCGCGCCCGCGGCGAGCCGTAGCGAAGCTGCGGTGTGGCGCAGATCGTGAACGCGCACGCCGGGGACACCGGCCGTTGCCTTGGCCGTGCGCCAGCCGACCGAGCGCTTCCAGTTCGATTCCCGCAGCGGGCCGCCCTTCGGCGCGTCAAACAGCCAGTCGTTAGGCTGCTTGCCTACGCTCCAGCGATCGACGATCGGCACCAGCTCGGCCACCAGCGGCACGGTCCGGGCCCGGTTGTTCTTCAGCGTGTCCACATACAGGGCGCCGCCGCCCTCGCTCGCCAGCACCGCACGACTCAGCCGCAGGCCAGGACCAGGCGCAGTTACCCGGTCACCGACCTGGAGGCCAACCAGCTCGCCCCAGCGCAGGCCGGCCAGCGCCAGGACCGGCACCACATCGCGGTACGGGCCCACGCAGGCCGCCGTGAGTGCGTGTACCTCGTCCAGGGTGAGCGCCTGACCTTCCCGCCGGATCCGGCCACTGGTCGGCCGCCGGACAGCCGCCGCCACGTTGTGATGGATCCGGCCATCAGCCACAGCGAACGCGAGGATGGAACGCAACGTGGCCAGGGCACGGGTGGCGGTCGCCGGGGACAGGCCACGGTCAACCAGGCCGCCAACCCAGGCCGACACCTCAGCGGCTGTGATCGCGGCAACCGGCCAGTTGCCGAAACGAGGCCGGACGTAGTTGCGCCAGTTGGACTCGTCGCTCTCACGGGTGCGACGCTTGACCGAGCCACGGGAACTCAGCCAATCGGCGGCCACATCCGACAGCGGAACCCGGCCACGGCGCGGATCAGTCCATTCCCCAAGCCGCAGCCTACGACGCTGATCTTGCTCCCAGGCGATCGCGTCGCCCCTACGCTCAAACACGCGAGCAGCGACCTCGCGGCCATGGGACTTCAGTCGCGCCCGGTACCGTACTGCGCCCCGACCGCAGGGTGTAGCGCTGCACGCCCATCAGGCCACCTCCGTGGGCTCGCGGTGCGATTCCAGCCAGGCCGCAACGTCGCGAGCATCCCATACCAGGCGGCGGCCAACCTTGATCGCAGGAGCAAACCGGCCCTCCTGGCGCAGCCACCGTACGGTGAGCACGGATACCCGCAACCGCTCGGCGACCTCCTCGATGGTAAGCAGGTCGATCATGCCATCGCCTTTCGTCTTCACGCTGCTCTCCCATCAATTGCCGAAAGATGGCCGTCTTGGTCGCGGGCTCTTCGTCTGGCCTCATCGAGCGCTGCTTTCCAGCGGGTCCGGTCGGCGACGATGTGCAGCAGCCGACGTTCGGGCGGCAGATAGTCGGCGTCACCCGGGGTGACGTGGGCCCAGGTGTAGCGGGCCGGGTCGGCTACCTCCAGGCCGAGCGTCTGGACCAGCCAGGCCTTCCGGTCGGCGCGATGGTCGGCCAGCGTCTTGCCGGACCACTTGCGGGAGACCAGCACGCGCCGTCCGGCATAGCCGCAGTGCTCAGCGCGGTGCGCCTTGCCCTTGCACGCGCCAGGGACCAGGCCGGGCCGGGGGTTCTTCGGCTGGATGCCGTAGCGGAGCCAGTTCGCACACGCCGGTGAGCACGGCTCATAGCGGAGCGCCTCGGCGAGCCGGTCGGCGTGCGCCCGCTGCGCGTCCGTCTCTGGGACGTGGCAGTCGGCGACCTGCTTGGTCAGGTATTTCGTCAGATACGTGATGCACCGGTCGGCGTCCTTAGACCCGGCGAGCACGCCCTGGGCGTCGAACTTGGGGCCGAACCGGGCCACATGCCGGGGCTGGTCGTGCGGGCCTATCGCATCCAGCGCGTCCTCCCACGTCTGCAGGACTTCGCCGGTGGCCGGGTCGACGTAGTTGCCGAAAAGTTCATCCCAGACGGGCAGCTGGTCCCCCGCGAAGACCACGGTGTCGGTGACGGGCCACCACACCTGGTGGTACGTGGCGGCCAGGACCTGGCGCAGCAGCGGCCTGGGCACGCTGCCGCGGACGGCCAGGTGCAGGTGCGGGGCCAGGCGTTTCTGCGGCTCCACGCCGCCGAAGTACTGCGCCTCATAGCCGAGCACCCTGCGCAAGTTCTGGATAAACCGGTCAAACAACGCAGCGAAGTGAATCGCGTCCCGCGACGCCCGGACATAGTCGTAGGCAGCCGGGTCGGCCGGGGTGCCGTCATCACGGACCTTGCCGTAGCTGTCACAGGTCAAGGTGAGGAACATCGAGGGCCGGTAGCGCTTGCCGTCCGGCGCTGTAAACACTTTGCCGACCGTGCGCGGAGCGATCTTGCGGGCGGGCAGCGAGGCGGCGTCCTGGCGGCGCCGGGTGGACCGCGACCGGCGGCTCCGCTGGCTGCCATCACTGCTCTTCCCACGGTGAGTCGTGACGGTGCCGCGGATCCCGGCGCGGGTGATCTCGATATCGAGCTCGTCGATCAGGTCGTCATAACCGGTGGTGTCCTCGCCGCTGGCGGCGGCGACATCGCGGCGCAGCTGCGCCTCGGCGCGCAGGATGAGGCAGAACTGCTGCATCTCATCGGGCGGGCCCGGGGCCAGGTCGGGCTCGTCCTCGAGGTGCCAGCCCTCCCGGCACTGCGCGGCGCGCAGCATCTTGGCGCGTTCCGCGCACGGCGGGCAGATGCTGGCCAAAGTCGCCCCGCACGGCACCATCACCGGCACGGTTTGTCCGGTCACCGTGTCGGTGCGGCGCAGCTGCACCGGGCGCAGGCACCCGCCGACCGACTCGGCGATCTTGCGGATCGAATCACGAGCCAGCGGGGTGGCGGCACGCTCGGCGCGGGTCTGGCGGCCGGTCATAAACGGGCGGCTCCTTCATTGAGACGACGTGCAGGGGGGTGAGCGGGGCGCAGCAGCCAGCCCGGACAGGCCGGAACTGGGCAAAGGGGTGTGTGGTGACCCGAAGGCTTTGGCTGCCTCTGCAGGGTGGAGGGCGAAGGTGGGCGCCCGCAGATCGAAAATGCCCTCGGTGTGCGTTGATAAGTCGGTTTTGGGCGGGTCACCCAGGGGGTCATGCCCCGCCGGCCAGGCCGGATCGTTATCGTCGCGCCCTATGGCGCCATCAATGCTGCCGGTGACCTTGGGCTGCTGCCCGCCACCGTAGGCAGGGTCCGCACTCGCGTCCTTGTAGTGTGTAGCCCCTCGCGGGCGGGCGCAAACTGTCGCAGGGGCGGTGCGACGGTGGCCATTGTCCGTGAGTGTCCGTGGTAGTCCGGGAGTGTCCGCTGCTGACCACTGGTCCCAAGCAAATGTGACGTAAATCACATTTGATCTCACGCCGAAGCGCTCTCTTGGACCCCGTTCGCCAACCCCGCGGCAGCAGCCTCAGACGTTCTGCCGCGCTTACCACCAGGCGCCACGGCAGCCGGGACGAGCAAACAACGCGTGCCAGGCCTTCGTGACCGCACGGCGGCAGATGCCAGCCAGCGGATCAGCGGATTGTCGCCCTGCGGCCGACACCGGCACATAAGCGCTGCACTGCCGAAATCGCCCTTAATTATGATCAAGGCGGCACCGCTATGCGGTGCCGCTGGCTCGGCTCTCGCGCCGGGCTCTGCGTTGCGACGCCCGCCCGGCGCATGCCGGGCCACACACGCAAGGACACGCAGATCAAACTGGCTCACAGGCCACGCAGACCGGTACTGCGCACAGCCGTCAACCCCGGCCTCCGATTGTCCGGCTCGCGGCCACCGCGTCAAAGGCGCCCTCCGGGCGTCGCTGCGCGATCGGCGTGCGCCGACCTTGGACCCGGCGTTCACTCACCCGGAGCTTTGGGCACCTGCCGGGGGGGACGGGGAGGGATGTCGGCGGATCGCTGTAGGAGCGTTCGGCCCGGTCACGGCACGATGATGCTGGGCAGAACCACGAGCAGGCGGAGGAGGGCTTGTGGGCTCCATAGAGGCAAATGGCATCCGGATCTACTACGAGAAGCGGGGCTGCGGGCCCGCGGTGGTGTTCGTCTCCGGGGCCACCGGCGACGCGGGACATTGGACAACGGTCGCGGACATCCTCGCCGACGCCTACACGGTCATCACCTACGATCGCCGGGGCAACTCCCGCAGCCCCCAGCCGCCGGGCTGGACGTCGACCACGATCGGCGAGCAGGCTGACGACGCCGCCGCCCTGCTGCGATCGCTCGACCTGATACCGGCGACCGTGTTCGGCACCAGCGCCGCCGCGGGCATCCTCGCCGATCTGTGCCTTCGCCACCCGCATGTGCTGCATGGCGCGATCTTCCACGAACCGGTATTCCCCTCCGGGATACCGGACATCGGCGCCGCCAACGCGGCGCGCCAGAGGCTGATCGATGAAGGAATGGCCAGGGGCGGCCCGCGCGCCGCGATGGCGCTGTACCTGCGCGGCGTGGCGGGCGATGAGGTCTATGAGTCGCTCGATCCGCAGCTGCGCGAACGGCTGCTCGGCAACGCCGAGGTCCTGTTCGGTATCGAGATGGCTCCCTTCATCGCCTACGATCCCGCACCCGGCCAGCTAGCAGCGATAGGAGTGCCCTGCGCGGTCACAGCGGGCGCCGGCAACCGCGACAGCGCAGCTGGCGGCCACTGGCGATACCAAGCAGCGCAATGGCTCGCCGCCCACCTGGGAACAACTGTCATCGAACTGCCCGGGACACACATGGGCTACCTCGGCCAGCCCGGGCATTTCGCCGAAGCACTGCGGCCGATACTGGACAGACACACCTGATCCGAAGAGGGGGGGCTCGCGGACCAGACGCGGACCAAGCGCCAGACCGAATCGGGAGCTGCACAGCTAAGCATGCTGCCGACCTACTGCCTCCGAAGTCGTGAGCGTGCTCGACTGAACAGTCAGGCACGGACACTCGCGGTTACTCGCGGGGCCAACACACAAGCGATGACCTGCATGACTGCTGGCCTGGCCGGGCACAGTCGCAGCCTTCCGTGCTGGTGCGGGGTGTCAGAGCAACTCGCGCAGCCGGTCGGCACTCATGCCAGCGGCGCGCAAGATCGACCCAAGGGTTCCTGACCGCACCTCGTTGTGCAGGGGAACGATCACAGTCCGCGGGCCCCGGCGCAGCTTGCAGTGGCTTCCCTTGGTACCGATGACGTCAAAGCCGTCCTTCTCAAGAGCGCGCACCACGCGGGCACCGGAGACGACCGGCAGCCGCCTGGGGCTCACGCAGAGAGCCGGATTTCGACCGGGGCGACGATTGGCTCCGGCGCATCAGGCGCGGGCTGGTCCTCGAAGTACAGCTCCAGTGCCTCGCGCAGGTTGGCCAGCGCCTCGTCGATGGTCCGGCCCTGGCTGGCGACCTCAACATCGAGGCAGCGAGCCACATACCAGTCGCCGTCTGGGGTGACGGCGGCGGTCAGCCTGACTGTCCGATCCATGATCTGAGCCTACCCCGGTGCGGCCTCTCGGGACGGCCCTCCAGTGGCACGAGCGCGAGTGGCCATGCCCCCGAAATGCCCCCGAACCGCCATTAACAGCCAGCGATCGCCGCCAGCAGCCACCCGCGAACATGAAGCTGACCTGGGGTTTGAACCCGCGAGCAACGCACTGTGACACCCTCGTAATGCGTAGGTCATCGGTTCGATTCCGATAGGCGGCTCCCACGTCAGAGGCCCCTTCCGATCATGGAAGGGGCCTTCTTGCTAACGGGCGTGCTAACAGCGGGCGCGCTGCTTTGCTCGTGTCATGCGGTCTGCACGGCGTCGGCGAAGATGTCCGCGGCGGCGGCTTTCGCGGTGTGGATGACGTGGGCGTAGACGCGTAGGGTGATGGCCGGATCGGCGTGGCCCAGGCGGGCCGCGACGACGTGAACTGGCACGCCCGAGAGCAGCAGGGTTGCGGCGTGGATGTGCCGTAGGTCGTGCAGCCGGGCGTGCGGGAGCGGGTCCTTGGGCGGCGGTCCCTGCTCCGGTTGGTTGTGGACGCGGATGAGCTTGGTCATCAGCGATGTGACGGTATCTGGGTAGATGGGTTCGCCCCAGCCGGTGGTGAACACGTAGCCGTCTTTGACGCCGCGCCAGGAGTCGCCCGCCTTGAGCTGGTCGGCGGCCTGGTCGGCCTTGTGCTGGCGCAGCACGGCGACAGTGCCGTCGTCGACGGACACGACGCGGGTCCGGCCGCTCTTGGTGGTGCCGTCGATGCGGTCGCCCGCGATCACGGCGGTTGAGCCCGTGACGGTGATGCGCTTGGCGTCCAGGTAGATGTCGGTCCAGCGCAGGTTGAGCAGCTCGCCGCGCCGGGCTCCGGTGTACCCGGCGACGTGGAAGAACGCGCCCAGCCGATGGTGCGCTGCCGTTTCGAGGAAGGCCCGGAGCTGGGCCACAGTCCAGACAGTGCCGGGTTCTTGGAGCTGGGCGTGTGGGCGCTTGGCCCGCTCCACGGGGTTGGTGGCGATCAGCTCGTCAACGACCACGGCGTCACGGAACGCCTTCCGCAGCACCGCGTGCAGGTGGGTGACGGTGGCGACGGCCAGCGGTCTGCCGTCCTTGCCTCCGCTGGTCAGCAGGTCGCGGTAGAGCTTGGTGATGGTGGACGGCCGCACGGCCTGGATAGGCAGGTGACCGATACGCGGCATGACGTAGAGCCGCAGACAGGAGCGGTAGTCGTGCAGGGTCCGCGGCTTGATCTCCATGGCGTGGCTGTCGATCCAGTCATCGAGGTAGGCGCGCACGGTGATCCGGTTGCGGTCAATGTACTCGCCCCGGTGAGCCCTGACCCGTGCCTCGTCCCGGGCGGCCTTGGCTTCCTGTTCGGTGGCGTAGCCGCCGACCCACCGGGGCTTGCTGATGCCGGTCCCGGTGTCCTTGACACGGACCACATAGGACCAGGTGGCTCCGCGCTTCATGACACCATCGCGGAGCTTGGGATTGGTCTTGCGGGGCATTACGCGGCGGTCCTTTCGGCCGAGCAGTCGGGAGACGTAGTCCTCCAGGGCGGTGAGGGGGATGCGTCATGATCCGTCGATGCGGATCGAGGGGATGGCGCCACTGGCCAGCAGCTCGTAGAGCTTGCTGCGGGAGCACCTGAGGGTGACTCACCCGTTTCGATTACTCAAGCTGACAACTTGCGCTTGAGCTTAATTATCTCCTTGTCGCGCTGTTCGAAGGTGACTTCAAATGTAACCGGAAGATTTTTGATCTTGCTCAGATAGAGTGCCGCGAAGTCCTTTATCCGTACTCTTTGCAGCCTAGTTCGATCGAAACCCGATACATCCGGAGACGGCCTTTCGTAGTCGACGACCGTCGTATCGTTCAGCAGTTCGGCAAGTTGGTGTACGGACTGTTCACCAAATACAAGGAAAACGCTCCCCGCAACACCCAGGTCCTCGTTGCTGCGCAGAAACCCCCAATCAGTCATCGTTCCCGTGTAATTGCCAAGAAGGGCTTGGATGTACACGCCGCTCAGGGAGTTCAAATCTGTTCTCGAAAGGAAGGTCATATCCTTACGCAGCAAGACTTGGCTGCTCAGGAATCGCGCTAGAGAAGGCGCTCCGGTGTCTCCGGCCAGCCCTTCGAACTCGTGCTGCGGTGCGCTCGCCCAGATCTCATCCAAGAGGCGCTCATGGTCAGCTCCGGTGAAAAGCGCCTCGTATCCGCGACTTGTGAGCTTCCGGCCAAGGGAGCGGGTGTCTTCGGACATGGCCTAACTTCCTTTGGGCTAGTGAGTCCCGAGTACCTCCCTGGTCAGCAAGTTCTTCTTCACCCAGCCCGTCTTCCCGATATCTGGGCCATCTGCAACCTTGACGTAGGTCCATGCCGGGTCTACGGTTGCGCCCAAAACAGCCGCCACCGCCTTGACCACGAGGTCAGGCATGATGGTGACCCTTGTGCCCTTCGCAAGCTTGCTGATAACAGAGGTGTCGACCTTGGCCGGATTGGTCACCATCCAGGCACCGGCAACCTGGGTTGTGTAGACTTCAGGCACCGGTAGGGCGACAGCTGCCCGGCCGACATCCATCATAGCCATATCAGTGCTCTTTATGACACCGGAAGTTCCCGCGCTGGGTCCGTCCTTTACACTGACTACCCTATAGGTAATTCCAGCCGCTGTACCATATGCGCCACCCCAGGTCAACGCCGTCCCACGTGTGACTGTGGCCTTTGTGTTCGACAGATTAGTTGGATCCAAAATGGCAGCTGACGCAACATTGACGCCCCAGTTGAAGTCCTCGGTCGCAGCGCTCCAGACGCTCGCAGCGGTCAGGAAGTTGACACTGGGCGTGCCTTGCGAGATGGCTTTGAACGGAACCATTGAGAATTTTCCAGCCGCGTCCAGCCGGAAGCCCCAACTGACCGAACCATAGTATGTATCCTTTTGAGTACCTTCGATAGCCAGCGCCGCGGATTCGAAAGTCGCATCCGTATTACCGGCGCTGCCCTGCTGCGGCGAGTCATAGAGTTCAGCCGCCTCGGGGCCCTTCAAATGCCCGGCGTCCATATACCGATAGCCATGCTTGCCAAATCCCGTACGGGTTTCTCCAGTAATTCCGGTTGCGGCTTCCTGGGCAGTAATTTGGGGGGCCGTGAGGGCGGTCGAAGGCATGGTGGGATACGAGGTCAGTTTCGACGCGTCTGCGCCTGCCGTTGGTGTGGCAGCGGTCGCGTACAAAGGACTGGGATATCCTGCCAATACGTCAATGAAATGTCCCTTCCCCGGCCCCGATGTCGCACTGCGTCTTCCATAGTTGGGATCTAGACCGGCAAAAGAAGTGCCGGCTCTCTGTCCCGTTACAGACTGCGTCAACGCTATCTGCTTCGCGTCGACTTTTGCGCCGGGGTTGAACCTCAAGAACATCTCCACGCCGACTTCTTTACCATCTGCCTTTCGTTTAAGCGGATGGTATTTCACCGCCTCAAATTCACCAAAGGCAGTATTGGCTTTGTCCCCATCTGTTTTCTGAATCATTGGTTGTGCGCCCAGGTGACCGCTGGGAACCACGCGTTGCTGCAACGTGTGCGTCAACTCATGCGCCAGCAAACGCCTCCCCTCGGCTGATTCCGGCGAAAAGCTGCTGGTACCCAGATATATGTCCTTGCCCACGGTAAAGGCTCGCGCACCCAAGTCCCTCGATAGACTTGCGGCATAGTCGCCAGTGTGAATACGCACGTGCGAGAAGTCCATACCGAAACGGCTCTCCATGAAGCTTCTGGACGACTCTGGTAGCGGGCGACCACCACCACGGGTCGACGTGATCTGATTTGTTATCGCATCGCTCGCTGTCGTTTCTTCAGACGCCTTCGGTGGAAGAACTGGCGTGACGGCTCGCGCTATTGCGGTTGGCTGAAGATGGTGATCGCCGTTTGCGCCGTGATGCATACGGATACGCTGAAGTTGCGGCTCCGGCATGCCCACTACTTGCTTCGTGATACGGTCTGCTTCCTGTTCGTATTTGTCGCCCGGCTTGTTGACAGACAATTTCGCCTGGGATGAAGGTGATCTGGTGGCAGCGGAATGTACAGGAACCCGGCTGAAGTCAGCGCCGGAGCGAGACAATGCAGTGGCCAGACCTGGCGATCGGCGGACAGAAATCTGATTTTCGTCTGAGCGCTGTGAGTCAACAATCGAGTTCACGTCGCGGCTTTGCCAGAACCGGGCCCGAGCGAACGTCATGGGCTTAGCGCGTGTTTCCGACTTCGGTGCTTTCGGGTTATGCGCCAAAGCGTGCATGATCAACCTCCGATTCCGCGCGGCCAGGTGTTTAGGCGGGCGCCTGGATCGGGTGGACCGCTGATCCTTTCACCACGCTGCCCAGACCACGTCCTCATTGTAGCGCGTGAGGTGTCACGGAGGCGTCACCGTCGCCGGACCGCAGTCGCCCGGTGCTTAACAGATCTTCAATGGGCGATCTGCTCCAGATCACCGGCCTGCTCCAATGACAGCCATATGTCGCCCGGCAGCATCATGGGACCGCGCTGAGCTGAGTTTCGCCAGCAGCATGTCCCTGGCGGACGACAAGCCATAGACCAGTCTGGCCGTCAACTGATTTGCATCCAGGAGGTCAGGCGTTCGAGTCCTTGGCTCAGTGCGAGCCAGTGACCCCGCGCGTCAGGTCGAGAACTGCTGCATCCCAGCGATCAGCCTGCAGCCCGTGCTAGCCCGAAGTTGCCGTAACTCTGTGTAGAGGTTGTTGCTCTGACATGCTTCAAGTCCGCGTCTGCGATTACCAGGTGTAGCCACGAAATTAGCGTGTCCTTCCGGGCCATCCTGGACGTTACTGGCTATAATTTCCGGTATGGTGGCACGCAGCGGCGCGATGCATGTAGCCCGGAACAGGCGCACGTACGTGGCGAAGTCCGGTGAGCGGCGAGTGTATGAGTCGGTGCTGGTGCGCCGGACCTACCGCGACGGCGCCAAGGTGCGCCATGAGACGCTGGCCAACCTGTCGGCGCTGCCGGCTGAGGCGGTCGCCGCGATCGAGGCGACTTTGAAGGGTGAGCGGCTGGTGCCGACCGCCCAGGCGGTCACCATCACCGCCTCGCTGCCGCACGGGCACGTCGCCGCGGTGGGCGCCATGGCGGCCCGGCTGGGGCTGCCCGCGCTGCTCGGCCCGGCGGGCCGGGCGCGGGACCTGGCGCTGGGGCTGGTCATCTCCCGGGTGGTGGCCCCGGCCTCCAAGCTGGCCACCGCCACCTGGTGGGAGGACACCACGCTGGGCGCCGATCTGGGCATCGCCGGCGCGTCCACCGGCGACCTTTATGCGGCGATGGACTGGCTGGTATCCCGGCAGGACGCGATCGAGGCGGAACTGGCCCGCCGTCACCTGGCCCCGGCGGTGAACCCGGGGCGGATGGCGCTGTTTGACCTGTCGTCCTGGTGGCTGGAGGGCCGGTGCTGCCCGCTGGCGGCGCGCGGGTATTCCCGGGACGGCAAGAAGGGCCGGCTGCAGATCGAGTACGGGCTGCTCACCGACCCGGTCGGCCGCCCCGTCGCGGTGCGGGTGCTGCCCGGCAACAGCGGCGACCCGGCCGCGTTCACCACCATCGTGGGCGTGGTGCGGGAGACGTTCGCCCTGGAGAAGATGGTCATGGCCGGGGACCGCGGCATGATCACTTCCGCGCGGATCGCCGCGCTGAACCAGCCAGCGCAAGACGGCACGCAGCCACCCGGCGGCAGCTATGGGTGGATCACCGCGCTGCGCGCCCCGGCCATCCGCAAGCTGATGGCCGGGGACGGGCCGCTGCAGCTGTCGCTGTTCGATGAGCAGGACCTGGCCGAGATCACCAGCCCGGACTTCCCCGGCGAGCGGCTGGTGGCCTGCCGCAACCCGGTGCTGGCCGCCGAGCGGGCCCGCAAACGCGAAGACCTGCTGCAAGCCACCGAGAAGCTGCTCGCCCCCCTCACCGCCCGCGTGGCGGCCGGGCGGCTTCACGGCGCCGCGGCGATCGGGGTCGAGGCCGGCAAGGTGATCAGCAGGTACAAGACCGCCAAGCACTTCGAGGTCACCATCACCGATACCAGCCTGGCCGTGACCCGCCGGCAGGAACAGATCGACGCCGAGGCCGCCCTGGACGGGTTCTACGTGCTGCGCACCCCCGTCCCCGCGAGCCATCTGGACGGCCCCGCCGTGGTGGCCGCCTACAAGAACCTCGCCCACGTCGAGCGGGACTTCCGGCACATCAAATCCGATGACCTGGACCTGCGCCCGGTCTTCCACCGGCTCGAAGAACGCGTCAGAGCCCACGTGCTGATCTGCATGCTCGCCTGCTACCTCACCTGGCACCTGCGCCGGGCGTGGGCCCCGCTGACCTTCACCGGCGAGCACCCGCCCACCCCCGCCAACCCGGTCGCCCCAGCCCGCCGCTCCGCCGCCGCCCAGGCCAAAGCCTCCGCCCAGCACGACCCGGCCGGGCGCCCCTACCGCAGCTTCCGCAGCCTGCTCGGCCACCTGGCCACCCTGACCCGCAACCAGGTCCGCTTCGCCGGCGCCCGAGCCGACGTCCCCATGCTCACCGAGCCCACCCCCGCCCAGCGCCAGGCCTTCGACCTGATCGGCACCCCGATCCCGCTCACCTTGACGTAGCCACAACACCACCAAGCCACCCCGGCAAAACCACAGATCAAACGCCAGAATGCCTACCCAACTGGGCGTAACTTCGGGCTAACGGATCTGCTAACAACAGCACTGGATGACCTTGGACGCGGGCGGACTGAGGGCCACGGTGAGCAGGGCAGGAGTGACGCGGTGGACGTCGCTGGACGGCTCGAATCCTCCTCGTAATGCGTGGGTCATCGGTTCGATTCCGATAGGCGGCTCCACGATAGGCGGCTCCAGGTCGGAGAAGTTTTCCGAACTAGCCGTTCGAAGTCGTGGAACGGGTCGTGAAACGAATGACTGTGGTTCGGGTTATCGTTCGGCCATGGCCAACACCGTCCGCGGCCACATCGAGCAGCTGCCAAGCGGCTCTTTCCGCGTGCACGTCTACGCCGGAACCGACCCCAGTCACCGGTAGACCGCGGCGCCTGCGGGAGACCTGCCCGGACGAGGCGGCCGCCGCCGCGACGCTCGGGCGCCTGCTCAATGAGGCTGACGGTGGCCGGTTCCCCAATCGGGCCGCGACGCTGAGCCAGGCTCTGGACAAGTACCTGGAAGTCACCGACCTGGAGCTGTCATCCAAGAGGCGCACCAGGGCTACATCCGCCGCACCATCGGGCCTGTGCTGGGGGACGTGAAGGTTCGAAAGCTCGGCGCCGACTCCCTCGACAGCCTGTACACGGCGCTGAAGAAGTGCTCACGGCTCTGCGGCAGACTCCCGAAGACCGAGCACCACACCACAGGTGCGCACACTTGCGGCCAGCGGTGCGGGCCGCTCCGGGACCACCGCACCAGCCGGCCCCACACGTGCGACAGCCGGTGCCCTGCGCACGTGTGCAAGCCAATGCGGCCGGCAACGATCCTGCGGATTTACTCGATCATCTCCGCCGCCCTGGACCTGGCCATCCGCTACGAGTGGACGGATCGCAACGTGGCCAAGAACGCCCGGCCGCCGCGCAGTGCAAGCGCGAACCAGACCCACCGACCCCCTAGCAAGCGGCCGGGCTCCTTGACTTCGTGTTCGCCGAGGACGAGGAATTCGGGCTCTACCTGTGGTTGTCCTTCACCACCGGCGGGCGCCGCAGCGAGATGACCGGTCTTCGCGAGCACCGGTTTGCTTTCGCGAGGCAGGGACTCAGGTTTGCTGACAACTACCTGGTTAAGAACGGGGCAGCACATCGAGAAGCGTCCCAGGGATGGCGACGGCCGGTGGGTATCCCTCGACCCGCTGACGTGCGAGGTGTTCACCGACTGGTTCCGCCGACGCCGTCATACGGCCGCGGACTTGCTGCCGACGTCCCGCGAGACGACTACGCGTTCTCCCGGACCGGACGGCAGCACGCCGTGGAACCCCGACACCATAGACCCCATCGCTATGCCCGCAGGGTAGGGCATCACGAGCTCGCTCAGGGAACTCCGCCACTACTCCGCTACCGAGCTCCTCCACGCCGGAGTCGACCTCAATACCGTCGCGGGACGACTCGGTCACGCCGAAGGCTCAACCACCCTGAAGTTCTACGCGCAGTTCACTACCCCGCCGGCCAGCGCGCAGCCGTCATCATCCCGTCCCAGCTCGACACCCTCTGGAAGAAAGAACGACTCCGCGAGCTCTACCGGCAAGAACCGTCCGCCGACCTAGACGGCCTAGCTGCCGCCCTCGCCCCGCTGGCCGGGCTTGACCACGCGACAGCGCTAACCATGCTGACCGAATTCGCAACTGAGATAAACGGCCCAGCGCTCAGGCGAGGCTAAGCCGAGTCGACAGAGCATGGCCGGCCCCTGCCTCCGGGTCCGCGCGAGCGCTTGCGCCGGGCGGCCACGACGAATACTCTCTTTCACTAATCGATTAGAGAAAGGGGTGATCATGATCGAGTTCCAGCTCGACGCCGCCTCGGGTGTCGCCACCTACCTCCAGCTGGTCCAGCAGGTCCGTGACGCCCTGCGGCTGGGCCTGCTGGAGCCGGGCGACCGGCTGCCGACCGCCCAGCAGGTCGTCGCCAAGCTGGCGATCAACCCGAACACGGTGCTCAAGGCCTACCGTGACCTGGAGCGGGAGGGCCTGGTGCGCGGCCGGCCGGGCATGGGGACGTTCGTCATCCGGTCGCTGCCCGGCACCGACCCCGCCGCGCAGCGACGGTTCCTCGCCGCCATGACCGACCTGCTGCGCTCGGCTCGCTCGGCGGGCCTGGGGCCCGACGACATCGAGTCGATCTACCGGACCGCGGTCCGCAACTGCTTTACCGAGGGAGTGGCGTGAACACTGTCATCCAGGCCAGCGGCCTGGGCAAGCGCTACGGGCGGCGGTGGGCGCTCGCCGACTGCACCCTGGCGGTCCCCGCCGGGCGGGTGACCGGGCTGGTCGGGCCGAACGGAGCGGGCAAGTCCACCCTGCTGCAGCTGGCCGCCGGGCTGCTCGAACCGGACTCGGGAGGGATCAGGGTCCTGGGTGAGCCTCCCGCCCGCACCCCGGCGCAGCTCGGCCGGGTCGGTTTCCTCGCCCAGGACGCGCCGGTCTACGCGGGGCTTTCCGTCGCCGGCCACCTGCGCATGGGCGCCTGGCTCAACCACGGCTGGGACTCCGAGTTCGCCAAGCGCCGCATCAGCGACCTTGGCCTCAACCTCCAGCAGCGGGCCGGGTCGCTGTCCGGCGGCCAGCGCGCCCAGCTCGCCCTCACCCTGGCGATCGCCAAGCGGCCCGAGCTGCTGCTGCTGGATGAGCCGGTCGCGAGCCTGGACCCCCTCGCCCGGCGGGAGTTCCTGCGGGTCCTCATGGAGACCGTCGCCGAGTACCAGGTCAGCGTTGTCCTGTCCTCGCACCTGATCGCCGACATCGAGCGGGTCTGCGACTACCTCATCGTCCTCACCGCCGCCCGGGTGTGGCTAGCGGGGGAGACCGAGGCGCTGCTGGCGTCACACCACCGGCTGTCCGGTCCCCGCCGTGACCCCGGCACGCTCCCGGCGAGCTGGGAGGTCATCGAGGAAAGCCACGCCGGCAAGCAGAGCACGCTGCTGGTCCGCACCTCTGAGCCGGTCCTCGACCCGGCCTGGACCGTCCGGCCGGTCAGCCTGGAGGACCTGGTCCTCGCCTACATGAGCAAGCCGGGCAACGCCGCGCGCGCCGACCTGGCCGGATTGGACATCGCATCATGATCCGCTTCGCCTGGACCCGGTTCCGCACCCAGGCCGCGGTGAGCGCGCCGGCGTGCTGGCCATCGCCGCCATCGCCCTGCTGGTGACCGGGATCCAGCTCGCCCACGCCTACGACGCTGCTGCCGCCGCCTGCAAGCAGCACGGCAACTGCGCGGGCGTGTTTAACGCCTTCCTCACGCAGGGCTACTTCACGGCGGGCAAGCTACTGGAGGCCGCCGGCCTCGCCGTCCCGGGCCTGATCGGGATGTTCTGGGGGGCGCCGCTGGTCGCCCGCGAGCTTGAGACCGGCACCTTCCGCCTGGTGTGGACCCAGGGCATCACCCGGACCCGCTGGCTGGCCGCCAAGCTCGGCATCGCCGGCGTGGCCGCCATCGCCGCCGGTGAGCTGTTCACCCTCATGGTGGCCTGGTGGTCCAGCCCCATCCACAAGGCGAACGCGGGTTATACCGCATTCACGTCCGGTAGCTTCCATTCAGGCGTCGCGCCGGCCGGGTACGCGGCGTTCGCGTTCGCCCTCGGGGGCACCGCCGGGCTCCTCATCCGCCGCACCCTGCCCGCGATGGCCGTCACCCTCGCCATCTTCACCGCCGTCATCATCGCCTTCCCCATCTGGGTGCGGCCCCACCTCATCCCGCCCGTCCGGACCACCTCGGCGCTCAGCCTGGCATCGCTCGCCGTGACGGGAGGCACCAGCGACGGGCACCTGATCCTGGCCACGAAAACCTGGGCGGACCTGCCCGGCGCCTGGGTCATCTCCAGCCAGGTCACCGCCCCGGACGGCCGGGCCGCCTCCAGCGAGCCGGCCGGGCCCTGCGGCACCTCATCGGCCCGGGCATGCAGCGACTACATCGCAAGCCTCCACTTCCGGCAGACAGTGACCTACCAGCCCGCGAGCCGCTACTGGGCCTTCCAGTGGGTCGAGACCGCGATCTACCTCGCCCTCGCCCTAGCCCTAGCCGGACTCTGCCTCTGGTGGATCCGCCCTGGCCACTTCGCAGGACTTAACATCAGCCACCGCACCAGCCGGTCAGCCCCGACGCTACAAAGTTCTCCGTGACCCCACACGGTCCCGTGGTGTCCGTGGCCAACTAGCCGAATTCTGGCCAGCTAGATCTGATCCCTACACTGGAGCTGGGGATCCTGCCATGTCGGCGGCCCGGCCCAGACTCGGTGCAGAGCCCGAGGGTCTGAGGGTGGTCCCGGTGTCCCAGTCAAAACGGTGTGGGCGCCGGCGGCCTGGACCGCCGCGGGAACGGCCGCCAGGTCCTCGGTGCTGACCTGGCAGGCCTCGTCCACCACCACCACGTCGTGGGCGTCGGGAGCATGGCCCCCCGGGACCCGCCGTCCTCCAGGCGGCAAGGAACTGAGCCACGCTGACGGCCTGCGTCATGCCCTCGGCCGCCATGACCGGGGCCGCGTTCGTGGACAGCGTCACGCCCACGGCCTGACCGCCGGTCCACTGGGTCCAGGCCCGGGCGAACGCGGCCATGGTGTGAGTCTTGCCCGAGCCCGCCGGGGGCGACGGTGCCGGTGTCGATGGACACGACGCGGGTCCGGCCGAAGGCACCCAGCCGATGGCGTGCTGCGGTGTCAAGGCAAGCCCCGAGCGGGGCGACGGTCCAGACGGTGCCGGTTCCCGGGTGTGCGTGTGCGGGTGCTTGGCCCGCTCCACCAGGTTGCTGCTGATCAGCTCCGCTACGATCACGGCGTCGTGGAACGCTTTCCGCAGTACGGCGCGCAGGAGGATGGGAGCAGAGCCAAGCCCTAAACTACTCTTCCTTTCCGGAGGTGACCCAAATCACCTTTCCGCTACGTTCGAAGCGAGTGCCCCACGCGCGGGGCACGACACCCGAGGAACAGATGGATGGCCGCAATAACGGGAAGGCTTCGCTGGTAAGAGGGACCTATGACCCGCCGCCTATGCAGCGTTGGATTGGCATTTACAACGTGAAAGAGGGCGGGGTGTGGGAGAAGAAGTTGTGTCTCATCTATGGTCAGCACAGCACAGTGGTCGCTGTAGGTCTGGACCAGGGCAGCAAGGCTCCGTTCACCAAGCTAGTGATCACCTGTGCGGAGACGGGCGATTCGGTCGCCGCTAGCATCGAGGCGGCTGCCGGGCTAACTTCAGTTAGCCTCAATGGAGCTGGTGCTGAAATCGCAGCCGCAGGTCGCGGCTGGCTAACGTCCGTTGAGCGGGGTCGCGACGACCTGGGCGCTAGACCCGGCCTGCAGGCCGACTTGATCCGGCCGCGACACGCGCGTTGACCGTCAAGTATGTGCTGACACACAACGCACGGCCAGCCGCCGGCGGTGCTTGCCGAGCTTCACGGCCACTCATCCTGGTGCCTGGCTGGGGGAGCCGTGCTCGACACTCATTCCCAGCCTGATGGTCCCGAGGCGACGAACCTCGGTACAGGGATAGGCCGCCCGCGAGCCCGCCGCACGCGCCGGGGCCGCACGCGCCGGGCGTGCAGCCCTGGCGGGGCCGATCCGGCGCGGCCGGTGCGGGAGATCGCCGGCAAGCTGCGCAGCCACAGCAAGCTGGACCGGAAGGAAACCACCCAGACCATCCGTCGGCTGGCCAGCGGCCCGGCTGGCCAGGTTTGGAATCCTGCCCGGACCAGGAGTGATTGCGCAGAAGGGCACCTGCCCTGGAGTCGCTAGACGTATTGCCAGGTGCAGCCCTCGCTATGCTCATGGTGATGAGAGCACGGTGGGAATCGGGTGCCGGCTTTCACGTGGTCCTGGACATCGTGGTGCCGCGCGCATTCGACGGTGCCGTCCCGGGGAACGACCTGGCCTGGCCTGTAGGTCTCGGCCGCTGACGCGCTCCCGGCGCGGCCAGGCATCAGCGCCGTCGCCTTCAGCAGGTCCTCGGCGAACTTCCGCTGGTTGGCCAGCAGCTCCTCGCCGAAGTCGTAGGTGCTGGCCACGGCTCCATCTGGCTTCGCCCTCAGCAGGTCCTCGGTGAACTTCCGCTGGTTGGCCAGCAGCTGCTCAGCGAATTGGTAGGTCCTGGCCACGGCGTCCTCTGGCTCGGGCAGCTTGTCCGCGAGGGGCATGCTGACGGACGGTAGCTTCGGACTGGCTGCCGTGACGGTTTCGGCCAAGTTCCTGACCACGGCGATCACGGCTTCCTGGCTCTTACGGATGACGGCCAGGAACTCTTCTTGACCGGAGGTGCTAGCCATTGTCTCGTCTCCTTGTCAGCTTCTCTTGACGGTCTCTGCTATGGCGGCTCATATCCTCGCCGCAGCCATACCCAACTCCATCTACCTGCTAGCCGGAACACCGGAAAAACTTCAACCTCGGCCAGGCATCTGGCCGAGCTGGTGACGCCAGGGCCGGCCAGCGATGATGACCTGCCGGTCTTGCAGCAGCGGACGCAGGGCCCCGCGACCGGGGGCGAGTTCGAGCAGTATGGATGGTACGCTCCCCGGCTCTTTCGGCGAGGCTGGGACGGAGACGGCCTTCTCAGCCCGGCCGGCGGAACTTGGCCGAGCATGTGCACCCCAGACTGCAGCATTGCCTGGCGGCCAGCCGAGGCAGAGACGGGTGACACGCGTCACCGGGCGTTGACGTTGCCACTACCCGGTAGCCGGGGATGGTCGATGACCGAGAGAGCGTTTGCCGCTCACGAGCCCGCGCGAGACCAGCACTCCGCCTCCCAGCGGGCGGCGCGGCCAGCCGGGCCGAGCTTGCTAAGGGCGTCAGGACGGCCACTTGATCCGGAAATCCGCCAGGTACTGGAACCGCGCTTCGCCTACGACCTCAGCAAGGTCCGGGTCCACACCGAACGGGATGACGCGCAATCGGCAGTGGCTCTTGGCGCTTCTGCGTACACGGCCGGGAAGGAAATCGTGTTTGCGCCCGGCCGTTACCAGCCCGGTACCCAGATCGGCCAACGGTTGCTGGCGCACGAGCCGGCCCATGTCGTGCAGCAAAATGCCGAGGCTGCCGCGCCGCTGTCCAGTTTGGGAGTGAGCACAGCGGACGATGCCGATGAGCGGGCAGCCGAACGCGCCGCAGCGAAGGTTTCAGGCCCCATCCGCTCCGGGCCGTTACTCGACAGGAGTGGGCGTCCTGGGTGCCATCAGGATAGTCGTCCGTGGCGCGCCAGACCCAGGCCAGATCGAGCGCGGTACGCTTTCTGCCGTTGGGCTCGTGGGGGAGGTGCCCGGTGACTACAGGGCCGCAAGACCCGGTAACGGCAGGCATGGCGGGCCGCGGGCACCTCAGGGCATCGCACGCCGACCGCGAGCTGGTGATCGATGTGCTCAAGGCCGCGTTCATTCAGGGCCGTCTGACCAAGGACGAACTAACCATGCGGGTGGGCCAGGCATTCGCGTCCCGGACCTATGCGGACCTGGCCGCTCTCACGGCCGATATCCCGGCTGGGCTGAGCACAGCCAAGCCGGCCAAACTCGCCGCGGCAGCGGGCGGGCAGCCAGTTCTGCGGCCCGGGCCGGTGATAACGGCGGCCACCGCACTGTATGCGGGCGTGTGGGCATACGTGTTGTTCCTGTCCCCTGACGGGGGCGACAGCCACTCGGCACCCTCGCTGATCTTGGGCGGCTTTATCGTCTACCTGGCGTTTTGCTTATCTCGGTGGGGCATGTGCGCGCCTCGCGGCGTGCGAAGCGCTCCGGCGGGCCGGTGCCGCCGCGGCCAGCGCGCCAGATCACGGCGTGACCGGTCGCCTCGGCCCAGGCTGACAGCCCGGCATGTGTGTGCCACGGCAAACCCGGCATCTGCGGCGAGACCGGGACGAAGTCAAGCCTTTGGACCCTAACGAGGTGCGGTCACGGCGGGAAATAATCGAGTTGCGTGACTAGAGCTACCTGTGCTGACTACACGGGCCGCGGGCGATGAGCCCGCAGGAACGGCTGTCAGTGCTCGCCCAGCAGTGGGCGGGTCGGCGCCGGGTGGTTGACCAGCTGGCCTAGCCGCGCACTGGCGGGGCACTGGCACGGGTTAGGGGGATCAGCCATGACGATTCCGCAGATCTGCCTGGGCAACTGGTTCGCAGCCCGGGCCGCCCGCTCGGCTGACCGCCGGGCGCTGACGTTCGAAGGGCAGACCCTGACGTACCGGCAGTTGCTCGATCGGGTCGATCGGCTGGCGGCGGGCTTTCGCAAGCAGGGCGTCCGGCACGGGGACCGGATCGGCTTCATCGGGCCGAACCAGCCCGCGGTACTTGAAACCATGCTGGCCGCCGCGCGGCTCGGGGCCATCTTCGTCCCGTTTAACTTCCGGCTGACCGGCCCCGAACTCGCCCTGATCGCCAATGACGCCGGACTGCACACGTTCGCCGTGGACCAGGGAAACCAGGCCGCCGTCGAGAGCGTACGCGGCCAGCTTCCGGTGCAGAGCTACGTCCTCATCGGCGGTGAGGCGGCCGGGTGGAAGTCCTATGAGTCCCTGGTGGACCACGACAGCCCATTGCGCGCGCCCGAGCCGGTCGATGCCGACGACGTCGCCGTCATCATGTACACCTCGGGGACGACCGGCCGCCCCAAGGGGGTGATGCTGACGCATGCCAACCTGTGGTGGAACAACATCAACCTGGTGAACCTGTTCGACGTGCTGGCGGACGACGTGACGCTGGTCTCCTCGCCGCTGTTCCACATCGCGGGCCTCAACGTCACGATCTTCACGACCTGGCAGAAGGGCGGCGAGGTGGTGCTCCACCGGTCCTTCGACGCCCAGACCACCCTGGACGACATTCAGCGCTACCGGATCTCGGTTCTGTTCGGCGCTCCGACCATGTTCCAGGCCATAAGCCAGTTGCCCGGCTTCGACCTGGCTGACATGAGCAGCGTGCGGACCATCATCTGCGGGGGCGCCCCGGTCCCCGAGGTGCTCATGAAGAAGTTCCATGAGCGGGGTTTCGCCATGCTCAACGGCTACGGCCTGACTGAGACGGCACCACATGCGGCGTTCCTGACCGCCGAGTACATCCAGTCGAAACCAGGCTCGGTGGGGCAGCCGTCGCTGCTGAGCGAGATCAAGATCATCGATCCGAATGGCGCGACCATCACCGAGCCGTTCGTGTCGGGTGAGATTTGCGCGCGCGGGCCTAACGTGACGAAAGGGTACTGGAACCAGCCCGAGGCTACGGCCGAGGCCATCGATGAGTCGGGCTGGTTCCACACCGGCGATGTCGGGTATCTCGACGCGGATGAATTTCTGTACCTAGTCGACCGGATCAAGGACATGGTGGTCTCGGGCGGGGAGAACGTGTCTTCCGTAGAGGTCGAAGGTGTCCTGCATGAGCACCCGGCGGTGACCGATGTCGCCATCATCGGCGCGCCGCACGAGCGCTGGGGGGAAACGGTCGTGGCCGTCATCGTCCCCGCAGCCGGGCAGACCGTGACGCTGGAGGAGTTGCGTGACTTCGCCGGGCACTCCCTGGCCCGGTTCAAGCTGCCCACGCAACTGATCCTGGTGGATGACCTGCCCCGCAACCCGGCAGGCAAGATCTTGAAGGTTCAGCTCCGCGACGAGTACCGGACGGTTGCCACCGGGAGGTAAGCGGGTACCCAGGGCCAGGCCCGGATCGTGGCACCGGCCGGGGTCAGCGGATCAGCGACCGTCGTAGCCGCTTCCGGCGGCGAATGACGTGGGCGATGAGGTAGCCGAGGAACACCAGGCTGGACAGAGAATGCCAGCCTGCTCAGCGTGTGACGGCGTTGCGCGAGGTGGACGGTGACCAGCCCGAAGAACACGCAGGCGATGACGACGTGGACCGTCACCCGGGGACTGACGTGGAACAGGAGCAGCGGCACCAGCGCCACCACGACCGTGATCAGCAGGGCCAGATGCACCGCCCACCGCGCGCGAGCACGACCGGGGCCGCGGTTCTGGTCGGCTACGCGTTCGACGTCACCCACGAGTGCGGCTGGCTGGTCCGGGCCGGGACTCATCGGGGCTGGCTCACGCGGTCTCGGCTGCGGGTCGTCATTCCATGGCCTCATCTTCGGTTGGGCACGACTGGGACGGATCAGCACGGCCGGCTGGCCGGGGCAGCACAGGTCGCCTATGACTTCTCTATTGCGGCACGGCGGGCCACGGTTCGGTATCCGGCGAACTGCCGTGGCGAAGGTGGACCTAGACCCACCCCGCACGAGGTTCTGCGAGTGTCCGCCCCGGCAATCCCGGGGAAGGCCCCAGCCGCTCGGTACCATGGCCAGCATGCCGCTCCAACAGCAGGCGGCAAGGGTGTTGCGGGGCCTGGCCTGGCGTATTGAACGCCCTCGGATGCGCCTCGGCCGGCCAGCCGCCCCGGCCCAGGATGCAGGCGACCTCGCCCGCACCGGTTCGGTGCCGGGGTCCCGCACGGTTTCCTGGTTCTTCGAGCAGTTCCCGCGGTTCTACTGCACGAGCAGCACCGCTCCATCCACCGCGCGGCTGAACCTGCGCTACGAAGCGGTGTTCGGCGAGAACCGGGACATCTTCGCCGGCGCGTCAGTACTTGACCTGGCCAGTCACGACGGACGCTGGTCGCTCGCCGCGCTAGCCAGCGGAGCGCGGTCGGTGACCGGCGTCGAGGCGCGGCCGGAACTGGTGAAGGTGGCCGTGGAGAACCTCGGCGCGTACGGCTATGGGGCGGACCGTGTCCGCTTCGTCGCCGGTGACGCACATGAGGTGCTCAGCACCCAGGACTTGGCCGCGGACGTCGTGCTATGCCTGGGGTTCCTGTACCACACGCTGCGCTACAACGAGCTGCTGGACGGGATCCGCCGGACCGGCGCCCGGTATCTGATCATCGACACGTTCAGCCCGTACATGATGGGGCCGGTGCCGAACGTGAACCTGGTGACCGAGGATGCCGGGGAGGAGGGGAAAGCCGCCGCCGACAGCTACACACACGGTCCATCGGTCCTCGTCGGCCGCCCGAATCTCGCCGCCATCCGGACCATGCTGGGAGCGTACGGCTACCGGGTCGAGCGGCTTTCGGACTGGGCCGGGCTGCTGCGCGACAATCCCGCCTTGGACTGCGGCGACTACGCCAACGGGAAGCGGATCACGGCCCGCTGCGTCGACGCTCATCCGGTGCGCTGAACCGGCGGCGGCCCCGGCGCGGTCCCTGCCTCAGTCCCGGACGGGCAGGTCACTGCGCTGGCGGCCACCACTCGGGGATGGACAGCGGGATCGAGCCGGGCCGGGCCAGCGCCGGGTACTCGGGAGCGGCCGTCCCTGGCCAGCGCCGGGACAGCTGCTCGTGCAGCGCACCGGCGAGGGCGCTGAGACGCGGGAAGACGCCGGCCTGGTCCGCCGCGCCGGTGAAGCTGGCCAGCCAGGTCAGCAGCCGCGGCCGCATCGTCATCGTGCCCCACTGGCGATCTTCGTCCAGCACCCGGGAGATCACCCGGCCGCGGGCCACGATCCAGGCCGCGAGGGCGGCGGCTGTGGCCGCGTCCCAGTCCGGGCCGAGCTCGACCCCTGCGCTGCCCAGGCAGGCGCGGTAGGCGGCAACCGCCGGAGCGGCCACCTCGGCGGGCAGGCTGGCGAAACACCAGCAACTCGGGAACGGCGCCACCAGGTAGGCGGCGTCGAGGGCCACCGTGCCCAGGCCCGAGGTCTCGAAGTCGAATATCCGGCAGCTGCCGTCCTGCATCAGCACATTGTCCGGGCACGCATCGCCGTGCACCAGGCCGGCATACCTGGGCCCGGTCAGCGCCGCGGCGACGTCGTCGATCTCAGCCGCGACACCGACAGCGGGCAGGCCCAGCGCGCCGGCCACGCCGAGGAACGCGTCCTTCCCGGTAGCGACCGCGCCCACCCAGGCCGGGCTGGCCGTTGTCCCGGGTGCGTACCGGGCCAGCAGGCCGGACAGGCCGCCGGGCCGCCGGATACTCCAGGCGTGCACTGTGCCCAGCCCGCGGGCGTACGCGGTCAGGTCGGCCTCCGCGCGGGCCCGGTCACCGGCCAGCAGCGAGTCGGCCAGCGAGGCGCCGGCGCCCAGGTCTTCCATCAGCAGGATGCCTGCCCCCGGGTCGGCCGCCAGCAGCCGGGGGGCAACCGGTACCGGCATGGCATTCAGGTACTCCAGGGTGGCCAGTTCGACCCGGAAACTCCGGGCCCGGGTACCGTCGCCGCGGTGCTGGCTGGCCTGGCGCTTGAGCACCACCGAGCGGCCGGGTCCCAGATCCAGCCGGACGATATGACGCCGGCCCCAGATCAGCTGCGCGCCGCGGATTCCGGCCCGCTCGCCCCACGCGCTGGCCAGCAGTGCTTCAGCCTGCCGCGTTTCATCCGCCGACAGCACGGGACCCACCGGCGAGCCAGCCACAGCCGAATTCTCCCGCACCGGAGGTCGGCGCGCACCGCCCGGCCCGCCGCGCCCGGCCCGGGCCGCCCCGCCCCCGCCGGGCCGCTAAGCCGGGCAGTCCAGTCCGGGAGCGACCGGCCACGGCTGCCGGAACGTCACCCCGGCGGGCGGTGCCGCCACGGCGCGGGCCAGCGCCAGCTGCCAGTCCGGTGACGAGCCGAGCGCCCAGCGCAGCGCGGTCATCGCGGCGTGCCCGGCCCGCACGTCCCCGGGACGGGCCCGCCCGGAAGCGATCGGTACCGACGAGATCAAATGGAACTTCACCAAGTTCCTCATCGACGCCGGCGGGAACGTGGCCCGCCGCTACGAGCCCAGCGTCACTCCCCAGGAGATCCGTCCCGACCTGGACAAATACCTTTCCAGCTGAACGCCCGCCGGAAGAACTGTGCCGGCCCTGGGCCCGGTCTGCCGGGCTGGCTGGTAAACCCGGGGCGACGCAGCGGTGTCTGGCCATTAAACGCCGGATTACCAGCTGGCCATAGCTGTCATCAGCGGCAGCTGCTGCTTCGTGACAGACCACCGATTGCCGGGCAGACTGGAAAATAGCACGTCGCGGGGGCGGCAGCCGCGGGCGGACCAGGCCAGGGCAGGCACCGCTGGGTTCACTAGTAATGGGGAGCGTGAATCCGGTTGACTGAGGGACCGAAAACCACTGCCGGGTCAGCTGATCTAGCCGGGCTGGCCGAACTGGGCGCCGCCACGGGCGAGACGGCCGAGGAGACCAGGCTCCGCGAGGCGCGGGCGGGCGTGCCCTGGCGGGCCTGGGGACCATACCTCAGTGAACGGCAGTGGGGCACGGTCCGGGAGGACTACAGCGACAACGGCGATGCGTGGTCGTATTTCAGCCACGACCAGGCCCGGTCCCGCGCCTACCGGTGGGGTGAAGATGGCCTGGCCGGGATCAGTGACGACGCACAGCGGCTCTGCCTGGCCCTGGCGTTGTGGAATGAGCAGGACCCGATCCTCAAAGAGCGCCTGTTCGGCCTGACCAACGCCGAGGGAAACCACGGCGAGGACGTCAAGGAGTATTACTTCTACCTCGACAACCTGCCCACGCACAGCTATCAGCGCTGGCTGTACAAGTACCCGCAGCGGGAGTTTCCGTACAACGACCTGGTCGCGGTGAACCGGGCCCGGTCCCGGCAGGACTACGAATACGAGCTGCTGGACACCGGCGTCTTCGGCGAGAACCGCTACTTCGACGTCGAGGTGGAGCACGCCAAGGCCGGCCCGGAAGACATCGTGTGCCGGATCACGGTGCACAACCGGTCGGCCCAGGACGCGGCGCTGCACGTGCTGCCCACGCTGTGGTTCCGCAACACCTGGTCCTGGGCGGCGGAGCCCGGCGAGCCGGTGCTGCGGCCGCGGCTGTCCGTCAGCCCGGCCGGGCAGCCGGTCATCCGGGCCGAGCACCCGGAGCTGGGCCTGCGCTACCTGTACGCCGAGCCCGGCGCGGAGTTGCTGTTCTGCGAGAACGAGACGAATACGGCCCGGCTGGGCGGGGCCGCGCCGTCCACCCCGTTCCCCAAGGACGGCATCGGCGATCACCTGCTGCACGGCGCGGACACGGTCAACCCGCGGCGCGAGGGGACCAAGGCGGCGGTGCATACCAGGCTCGTGGTGCCCGCGGGCGGCCAGTCCGCCGTGCTGGTCCGGCTCACCCGGGAAGCCCCGGACGCGCTGGCCACCCCGTTCGCCGGCGCAGCCGAGCTGATCGCCAGCCGCCGGGCCGAGGCGGACGAGTTCTACGCCGCCATCACCCCGGCCACGGTCAGCCCGGACGCCCAGTCGGTGATGCGCCAGGCCCTGGCCGGGATGCTGTGGTCCAAGCAGTGCTACTACTTCGATGTCGACATGTGGCTGCGCGAACGCGGGTCTCACCCGCTGCGCGCGCCCAAGCGGCGGGGCACCCGTAACGAGTCGTGGTTCCACATGTTCAACCAGGACGTCGTGTCCATGCCGGACAAGTGGGAGTACCCCTGGTACGCGGCCTGGGACCTGGCGTTCCACTGCATCCCGCTGGCCATGGTCGACCCGGACTTCGCCAAGCGCCAGATCGACCTCATGCTGTCCCAGGCCTACCTCCACCCGACCGGGCAGATGCCCGCCTACGAGTGGAACTTCGGCGACGTGAACCCGCCGGTGCACGCGTTCGCCACGCTGTTCATTGAGAACCTGGAAGCCAACCGGGACGAGGTGGACCTGCCGTTCATGCAGGAGTGCTTCGCCCGGCTGCTGCTGAACTTCACCTGGTGGGTGAACCGGAAGGATCCCAGCGGGCGCAACGTGTTCGAGGGCGGCTTCCTCGGCCTGGACAACATCGGCGTGTTCGACCGCAGCGCCGCGCTGCCCACCGGCGGCCGGCTGGAGCAGGCGGACGGCACCGCGTGGATGGCGATGTTCAGCCAGAACATGCTGGAGCTGGCGCTGGGCCTGATGCGGCACGACGAGACGTACAAGGAGTTCGTGCTCAAGTTCGTGGAGCGCTTCTTCTGGATCGCCGCGGCCATGGACCCGGTCGGTGAGCACCCGGACGAGATGTGGGACGAGGAGGACGGCTTCTTCTACGACGTGCTCCGGCTGCCCGACGGCAGCGGGGCCCGGATCAAGGTGCGCTCCATGGTCGGCCTGCTGCCGCTGTGCGCGGCCACGGTGATCGAGGCGGACGCGATCGAGCGCTACCCGGAGATCGCCGGGCGGGTCCGGACGTTCCTGGAGCGCAACCGGGACCTGCTGGTCAACATCGCTGACCCGCTCGTGCCCGGGGTGCACGGCCGCCGGCTGCTGTCCCTGGTCAATGAGGAGAAGCTGCGCCGAATCCTGGCCCGGATGCTGGACGAGGAGCGCTTCCTGGGCCCGCACGGGATCCGGTCCATCTCCCGCTGGCACCTGGAGCACCCGTACCGGTTCGACGTGGCCGGCCAGGTACAGGAGGTGCGCTACGAGCCGGCCGAGTCGGCCAGCGGGATGTTCGGCGGCAACTCCAACTGGCGCGGGCCGGTGTGGTTCCCGGTCAACCTGCTGCTGATCCGCGCGCTGCTGCAGCACTACCGGTACTACGGCAACGATCTCAAGGTGGAGTGCCCGACCGGGTCCGGCACCATGATGACGCTGTTCGAGGTGGCCCAGGAACTGTCCCGCCGGCTGGTCAGCACGTTCCTGCGGGACAGCGCCGGGCACCGGCCGGTCTACGGTGGCACCCAGGTGTTCCGGGACGACCCGCACTGGCGGGATCATGTCCTGTTCTTCGAGTACTTCCACGGCGACAACGGGGCCGGCCTGGGCGCCTCGCACCAGACGGGCTGGACCGGCCTGGTCGCCCGGCTGATCCAGAGCCTCGGCCAGTTCGACGCGGCGGCCGTGCTGGACGACCCGCACTGGCCGATGGCCCGGCCGTACCGCCGCGTGGCCCCCGGCCCGGTACCCGGGCCGTTCGGGGCGCCCAGCCCGGGAGCCGGCTGAGCCCTGGCCCGGCCGGCGGGGCAGCTAGCCGGGCCCAGGCGCGGCCCGCTACATTCGTCTGCATGTTCGAACCGCCCGGCCTGCTCGACGGGCTGAACGAAGATCAGTGCAAGGCGGCCACCCACCAGGGCGGCCCGCTGCTCGTGCTGGCCGGGGCGGGCACCGGCAAGACCCGGACGCTGGTCGCCCGGGCGGCCTGGCTGCGCGCGCAAGGCGTGCCGGCCAGCCGGATCCTGCTGCTCACGTTCACCCGGCGGGCCGCCGATGACATGCTGGCCCGGGTCACCCCGGCCGGGGCAGGCGCCGCGGACCGGGTCTGCGGCGGCACGTTCCACGCCGTGGCGCACCAGATCATCCGGGCGCACGCCGAGTCGTTCTCGCTGCCGCCGCAGTTCAGCGTCATCGACCCGCCCGACGTGACCGACCTGCTGGACGCGGCCCGGGCCGAGCACGGCCTGGTCGGCACGCAGCGGCGGGCGCCCCGGGCCGCCACCTGCGCCGACATCTACACCCGGTGCGTGAACACGCACGCCACGGTGCAGCAGGTCATCACGGCCAGCTTCCCCTGGTGCACCGATTACGAGGCCCAGCTGGGCCGCCTGTTCCGCGGGTACGTCGCGCACAAGCGCCAGCACGGCCTGGTCGACTTCGACGACCTGCTGCTGCTGTGGCGGGCCGCGCTGGCCGACCCGGCCGCCGGGCCGGTGCTGCGCGGCATGTTCGACGCCGTGCTGGTGGACGAGTACCAGGACGTCAACGCGGTCCAGGCCGACATCGTCCGGCTGCTGCGCCCGGACGGCCCCGGGCTGACCTGCGTGGGCGACGACGCCCAGGCCATCTACGCGTTCCGCGGCGCCGACCCGGCCCACCTGCGCCAGCTCGGCGAGCACTACCCCGGCCTCGAGGTGGTCCGGCTGGCCCGCAACTACCGGTCCAAAGACGCCGTGCTGACGCTGGCCAACACGGTCCGGCCGCAGTCCCCGGGCCTGGAACTGGCGTTGACCTCGGACCGGGGCCGGGGCAGCCGCCCGCAGCTGGTCCGCTGCCATGACGAGGCCACCCAGGCCCGGGAGATCTGCGCCCGGGTACTGGCCGCCCACGAGGCGGGCGCCGACCTGCGCGGCCAGGCCGTGCTGATGCGCGCGGCCGGGCACAGCGACGTGCTCGAGGTCGAGCTGTCGGTGCGCGGCATCCCGTTCATCAAGTACGGCGGGCTGCGCTTCACCGAGGCGGCGCACGTCAAGGACTTCCTGGCCGCGGCCCGGGTGGTAGCCAACCCGGCCGACGACGTCGCCTGGTTCCGGGTGCTCCGGCTGCACGAGGGGGTCGGCCCGGTGCACGCGGGCCGGGCGGTCGCCGCGTTGCGGCTGGCCGAGCCGGGCCCGCTGGCCCGGTGGGCCGACGCGGCCGCAGCGGTCCCGGCCAGAGCCGGCGCAGCGGTGAGCGCCACGCTGTCGGCGCTGGCCGGCGCGGCGGCCCTGGACCGGACGGCGGACCGGGCCACGGCCATCCTGGCCGCGCTGGACGCCCCGCTGCGCGGCCGGTACCCAGACGTCGGCGTCCGGCTCAGCGATCTGCAGCGGCTGGCCGACGCCGCGGCCACCAGGCCCTCGCTGCACGACGCGCTCGTGGAACTGGCCCTCGACCCGCCGGTGTCGGTGTCGGACCTGGCCGGGCCACCGCGGCTGGACGAGGACTACCTGGTGCTGTCCACGATCCACTCGGCCAAGGGCCTGGAATGGCCGGTGGTCCATCTGATGCACCTGGTCGACGGCGCCGTGCCCAGCGACATGGCGCTGGGCAGCCCGGAGGGCCTGGCCGAGGAACGGCGGCTATTCTACGTGGCGGTCACCCGGGCCCGGGACGAGCTGTACCTGTACGCGCCGCTGCGCATGCACCTGCACCGGATGTCCGCGGACGACCGGCACGGCTACGGGCAGCTGACCCGGTTCCTCACCCCGGCCGCGCAGGCCGTGTGCGAGCCGGTGCAGGCCATCCCGCCGGAGCCGGTGGTGCCCCGGATCGGGCCGCTGGCCGCCACCGTCGACGCCGCGCTCGACTCGCTGTTCGGCCCGGCCTAGATGTCGGCCGCGTCCCAGCCCTTGATCACCAGGCCGTGCAGGTAGGCGGCCTGGCCGGCGTGCTGCAGGTCATCCGAGAGCACGCTGACCAGCCGGACGCCCAGGGTGACGGGCGGATCCCAGGCCCGGTCCACGATGCGGTCCAGTTCTGCCTCGGTGAGGCCCTGGACGAACTTGACCGTGTTGCCGTGCACGGCATCCTGGTACCCGGTCAGCAGCTCGGCGGGGGCGCGGCACGCCGCGACCTGCGCACTGCTGTGCCCGTAGCCGTGGTCGGCGACCGGGTACGGCAGCCCGAACCGGTCCGCCCAGCCCTCCGCCGTCCAGGCCTGCTCAGTGCCCGCCACGGCGGCCACGTGATCGTCCTGGACCCGGGTCAGGTGCCAGACCAGCCAGGCGATCGAGTTGGCCTGCCCGGCCGGGCGGAAGGCGAGCTGATCCTCGGTCAGGCCGTGGGTGACGTCATGCACTACGCCGCGGACCCGGCCGAACGCGTCCGCCAGCAGATCACCAAGCGTCATCTGGAGTCCTCACTTCCTCGGTACCGAGCCTATGACAGCCCGCGCAGCAGGCGGCGCGGCCGGGCCAGCCCGTAGCGGTGCCGGGACACCCCGGCCCACGGGTCGCCGGTGCTGGCCAGCTGCTCCAGCCGGTCCGCGATGTTGCGGATGGTCACCCCGCGCGCGGTCAGCCCGGGGTCGGCGACCTCGTCCCAGTGCAGCGGCGCGGCCACCGGCGCGCCCGGGCGGGCCCGGACCGAGTACGGCGCGACCGCCGTCTGCGCGTACCCGTTCCGCATGATGTCCGCGTAGATCCGGCCGCCGCGGGCGTCCTTGCGCTGCTCGACGGTGACCAGCTCGGGCTCGGCCACGGCCAGCACCCCGGCCACCTGGCGGGCGAACTCGCGGACGCTGTCGAAGTCCTCCCGGCTGTTCAGCGGGACCAGGACGTGCAGCCCCTTGCTGCCGGTGGTCTTCACGTAGCAGGTCAGCCCCAGGCCGTCCTCGAGGATGCCGCGCAGCCGCAGCGCCACCGCGGCGACGTGGCCGAACTGGCCGTCATCCGGCGGGTCCAGGTCGAAGATCAGCTGGTCCGGCTGGTGCAGCGAGCCGGTCCGGCTGAGCAGCGCGTGCAGCTCGATGCAGGCCTGGTTGGCCAGGTACACCAGGTCGGCCGGCTTCTCGCAGAGCACTTGGCACAGCTGGCCGCCGGCCTTGTCCACCTCGGCCCGCGGGATCCAGTCCGGGAAGTGCCGGCCGGCGTTCTTCTGGAAGATCCGCTCCCCGGTGATGCCTTCCGGGTAGCGGGCCAGGGACAGCGGCCGGTCCCGCAGGTAGGGCAGCATCACCGGGGCGATGTCCCGGTAGTACCGGATCAGGTCGCCCTTGGTGATGCCGTCCGCCGGGAAGAGCGCCTTGCCCGTGTTGGACAGCGGGACGGTCAGCCGTCCCACCTTGAGCTGTTCTCGGGCCGCGGTGTCAGCCATTGTCCTGCGGAACCTCCCTGATCACCTCGCTGGGGCTCTTGTCCCGGCGCAGTCCCTGGAACCGCGGGTGGCGCAGCTCCCCGGCGGTGGTCCATTCGCTGAACCCGACCTGCCCGACCAGCTGCGGCTTGACCCAGTGCACGCCGTGCGGGCGGGGCAGCTGGCCCCGGGCGAACGGCGGCTTGACCTGCTCCAGCGCGGCCAGCTCGTCGTGCAGCACGCGCAGCGTGGCCGTGTTGAAGCCGGTGCCCACCTTGCCCGCATAGACCAGCTTGCTGTCGCTGTCGTAATAACCAATGAGCAGGGCACCGAAGCCGATCCGGGTGCCTTGTGGGTCGGTGAACCCGCCGATCACGAACTCCTGGTTGTTCTCGCACTTGAACTTCAGCCAGTCCTTGGTCCGGCCGGCCCGGTACGGCGCGTCGGCCCGCTTGGCGATCAGCCCCTCCCAGCCCTGGCGGCAGGCCTCCAGGTAATACTGCTCGCCGTCACGCGCCCGGTGCTCGACGAACGTCAGCGGGCCGCCCCAGCGCAGCAGGCTGTGCAGGTGCTGCTTGCGTTCCAGCAGCGGCAGCGGGCGAAGGTCGGTGCCGTCCGCCCACAGCGCATCGAAGATGTAGTACGTCACCGGCACCTGGCGTAGCAGCTCGGGGCCGGGGTGGGCGACTCCCAGCCGCTGCTGGAGCTGGGCGAACCGGGTCTGCCCGGCGGCGAACGCGACCACCTCACCATCCACGATGAAGTCGCTGGCCCGCTGCCTGGCCAGCGCCTCGGTGAGCTCCGGGTAGGTGCTGCTGACCTCCTTCTGGTTCCGCGTCATCAGCCGGAGGTCCGCGCCGTCGCGGAACGTGAGGCACCGTTCGCCGTCCAGCTTGCGCTCGTAGACCCAGGCCGGGTCAGAGAACCTGTCCCTGGTCAGCGTGGCCAGCTCCGGATCCACCCAGTCCGGCTGCCGGTCGGCTCTGGCCATCCGCGTCACCTCCGGTCGTTCCTCGTACAGGACAGCGTCTCATCCGGTTATCCAGGGATTGGGGTCTGGTCAGCCACCCGCGGACGAGGTAAAACCACGGTAAAGCCAAGCGTGCTGCGGGACCGGAACACCCCCGAGCCGGTCCCGCAGCACCCCGCACCGGCTCAGCGCGGTGAATTTGTGGTCGCCGGCCGCCACAAATTCACCGCGCTGATGGCTCCGGGCTAATGCGGATCGGGTCCGGGGCCCGGCTGGTCGAGCCGGGGCCGGAGCGGCGTGTCCCCTTCCTCGATGCCGGCCGGGCCACCGCCGGCCGGCGGGTGCGGCGGCGGCTCCGCCTCGTGAGCCGCCTCGGCGTGCTCATAGTCGGCCCTGGCCTTGAGATAGGCCTGCGCCTCACCGACATCCGCCCCCTGGCGGCGGGTCCGGTACGTGTTGTACAGCGGCCAGCCCGCGAAGATCAGGAAGACGATGATGGCGAGGCCGATAGCGACGGCGACAACGATGGTCAACGATGCACCTCCTAGCCGTGCGGAGTCACCGCCGCGCACCCTCCCGCCAGAACCGTCCGGCCCCGATGGTGATGGCTCCAGGGCCAGTCTCCCAGCGCCGTGCCTGCGCGGTGCTAGTGGGAGTCGCGGGTGACCTCGGGCCCGGCCGAGCCGCCCAGGAAATCCAGGTCCGCGCCACGGTCGGCCTGCATCACGTGGTCCACGTAGAGGCGTTCCCAGCCACGCCCCGGCGCGGGCAGGGCGGCGAGCATCGCCGCGGCGGGTGGCCGGCTGGCCAGCTCGGCCGCGGGCAGGTCGATGTCCAGCCGCCGCCCCGGCACGTCCAGCACGATCGGGTCCCCGTCCCGGACCAGCGCGAGCGGCCCGCCCGCCGCGCCTTCGGGAACCACATGCAGAACGACCGTGCCGTAGGCGGTGCCACTCATCCGCGCATCACTGATCCGCACCATGTCGCGCACTCCGCGCGCGAGCAGCCTGGCGGGCAGCGGCATGTTGCCCACCTCGGGCATGCCCGGGTAACCGCGCGGGCCGCAGCCGCGGAGCACCAGCACGCTGGACTCGTCCACGTCCAGGGCCGGGTCGTCCAGCCGGTGCCGCAGGTCCTCGATGCTGTCGAAGACGACCGCGCGGCCGCGGTGCTGGAGCAGCCCGGGAGAGGCGGCCGCGGGCTTGATTACCGCACCACTCGGGGCCAGCGTGCCGCGCAGCACCGCGATGCCGGCCTGGTCGAGCAGCGGGTTGCCGCGCGGCCGGATGACCGTCTCGTCCCAGATCCGCGCCCCGGCCAGCTGCCCGGTCAGCGGCTGCCCGGTCACCGTGACGGCCGCCGGGTCGAGCAGGTCGGCGACCTCGCGGAGCACGGCCAGCAGCCCGCCGGCCCGGAAGAAGTCGTCCATCAGGTGCTGGCCGGCCGGGGCCAGGTCGGCCAGCAGCGGCACCGCCGAGCCGATCTTGTCGAAGTCGTCCAGGGTCAGGTCCACACCGGCCCGGCCGGCGATGGCCAGGAGATGCACCACCGCGTTCGTCGAGCCGCCGATGGCGGCCAGCGCCACGATGGCGTTATGAAAAGCAGCCCGGGTCAGCACGGCGGACGGTCGGCGGTCCTGCTCCACCAGCTGCACGGCGAGCTGGCCGGAGCGGTGCGCGGCCTCCAGCAGCCGGCTGTCCGGGGCGGGCGTGCCGGCCACGCCGGGCAGCGTCATGCCGAGCGCCTCGGCCAGGCAGCCCATGGTGGAGGCGGTGCCCATCGTGTTGCAGTGACCCTTGCTGCGGATCATGGCCGACTCCGAGGCCAGGAAGTCGGCCTCGGACAGCGTGCCCGCCCGCACCTCCTCGGACAGCCGCCACACGTCGGTGCCGCAGCCCAGCGCGGTGCCGCGGAAGTGGCCGGTGAGCATCGGGCCGCCGGGCACCACCACCGCGGGCAGGTCGACCGAGGCGGCCGCCATCAGCAGGGCCGGGATGGTCTTGTCGCAGCCACCGAGCAGCACCACGCCGTCCAGCGGGTTGGCCCGGATCATCTCCTCGGCGGCCATCGCGGCCAGGTTGCGCCACAGCATCGCGGTCGGCCGGACCTGGGTCTCGCCGAGGGACATGACCGGCATGTCGTGCGGGATGCCGCCGGCCGCCCAGATGCCCGCCGCCACGCTGGCCGACACCTCGTTCAGGTGCTTGTTGCACGGGCTGAGGTCGGACGCGGTGTTGGCGATGGCGATATGCGGCCGCCCGGTGAACGCCTCGCCGGGCAGGCCGCGGCGCATCCAGGCCCGGTGCAGGTAGGAGTTGCGGTCCTGGCCCGAGTACCACTGGGCGCTTCGGTACTGACGCATGCTGGGCAGGCTAACCCGCCGGGGCCGGGGCCGGCTACGCCGAGGCCGCGCAGCCGATGCACGTCCCGGCGGCGGGCCGGGCGGCCAGCCGGGCCGGGGCGATCGGCCCGCCGCACCGCTCGCAGCGCCCGTAGCGGCCCTGGCCCAGCCGGGTGAGGGCCTGGTCCAGGCCGGCCAGGCGGTCGCGGGCCTGGCCGAGCAGCGCGGCCAGCTGGGCCCGCTCGAACGCGATCGTGGCCCCCTCCGGATCGTGCTCGTCGTCCGCCCCGACCAGCGCGGACGAGGCCACGATGCCGTCGAAGTCCCGCTGCAGCGCGGCCATCCGGTCCAGGGTGGCGTCCCGTTCCGCGTCCAGCGCGGCCCGGATGCCGGGGTCTGGCCGCCCGGTCACGGCCCGGGCCCGGTCACGTCGTCCCGGGCCCGGTCACGGCCCGGGCCCGGGGCCGGCCTGGGCGGCGCCCGCCGGGGCCGCGGCCGCCGGGGCGGGGCCGGCCGGCGGCTGCTGGGCGGCGGCACTCTGCCGCAGGTCGTGCAGCGCCTGCGCGGTGCGCAGCGAGGTGTCCAGGGCCAGGCAGCGGGGCTCTTCCTCGCCGTGCAGCACGGCCTGGATGTGCCGGAGGGCCGCGGTGAACGGCTGTTCCGGGTCGGCCGCCGGGTAACTGCGCGGCGGCTTCCCGGCCGCGCAGACCTGGAACGTGTCGCCCGCCCGGGGGTGATAGGGGGCGGTGATGTTGATCTGCCCGCCGGCGCCCAGCAGCCGGCCGAACGTGTCATCCGCACGCCGGAACCCGCAGGACAGCAGCAGCCGCTTGCCGCCCAGGAAGCCCAGGCTGCCCTGGGTTTCCACGTCCACCCCGTCGCCGCCCTCGATGGAGGCCGCCCAGGCCGAGTCGTGCGGGGCGGTGATCAGCTCACCGGCCAGCCGGACCGGGTAACAGCCGACATCGTTGAGCGCGCCGCCGGCCAGGCGGCGGCGCAGCCGGATGTCGTCCGGCCGGGTCAGCCGGAAGTGGAAGTTGGCCTGGATCTCGCGCAGCTCGCCGATCACGCCGTCCGCGAGCATGCTGCGCAGCTGCCCCAGCTGGGCCTGGAACGGGAAGACGAACGCCTCCCAGAGCAGGGTCCCGGTTTCCTGGGCCACGGCGAGCACGGCCCGGGTCTCGGCCAGCGTCCCGCACAGCGGCTTCTCGCACAGCACCGGCTTGCCCGCCAGGAGTGCCCTGATCGTCCACTCCGCGTGCAGCCCGTTGGGCAGCGGCAGGTAGATCGCGTCCACCCCGGGGTCGTCGATGAGGGTCGCGTAACCCTGGACGGCCCGGCCGATGCCCTGGCTGGACGCGTAGTCCTGGGCCCGGGCCAGGTCCCGGCCGGCCACCACCGCGGCGGCCCCGCCCGCTTCCCGGAGCGCGGGCAGGAACTGCTTGCGCGCGATGCCGGCCGTGCCCATGATTCCCCAGCGAACCGCACCCGTCCCAGGCATCCCTCCACCGTAGACTGCCGGCCTGGATCTCGCCTGGGTCACCGTGGCCACGTAGCCTGAAATTCCGGCCGGAAACGGTGCGCTGGCCACCCCGGAGTGAGGCGGACGATGGCGGCGGTGTTCGGTGGCGTGGGCGTGGCGCTGATCACGCTGCTCGGGGCGGACGGCGAGATCGATCCGGCCGCGACCGCCAAGCATGCCGCCGACCTGGCCAGCCGGGGGATGACCGCGGTGCTGGTGTGCGGCACGACCGGGGAGGCCGCCACCCTGTCTGAGGCGGAGCGGGTGATGCTGATCGAGGCGGTGCGCGGGGCGCTGCCCGGCAGTGTGCCGGTGATCGCCGGGACCGGGGCCCCGTCGGCCCGGCAGGCCGTGACGCTGACCAGGACCGCCGTAGCCGCGGGCGCCGATGCCGTGCTGACCTGGGTCCCGGCCGGCGCGGGCGGGCCGCCCAGCGCCGCCGGGCTGGCCGGCTTCTACGCCGGGATCGCCGGCGCGGCCGGGACCCGCCCGGTGCTGGCGTACCACAACCCGTTCATCTCCTGCGCCGCCCTCCCGGTGGCCGACCTCGGGGCGCTGCCGGTGGCCGGGCTCAAGGACTCCTCGCCCAGCCCGGACCGGCTGCTGGACGAGCTGGCCAGCTATCCCGGCGACACGTACGTCGGCTCGGCCGGCTTCCTGGCCCTGGCCGGGCCGCTGGGTGCGGCCGGCGGCCTGCTGGCCCTGGCCAACCTGCTCCCGGAGGAGTGCGTCGCCGCGTTCGGCGGGGACTACGATGCCCAGCGGGCGCTGGCCGGCGCCCATCTCGCCGTGTCCCGGGGCGGCCTGCCGCAGCTCAAGCGGTTGCTGTCCGACTCGGCCGGGCTGTCGCCGGTCAGCCGGGTCCAGTAGCGGCCGGCCGGGGTGGCCGGGCTGGCCCCGGGCTGCGCGGCGGCCGGGGCCACCTGGTGGGTGGAGAGTCTGGCCAAGTCCGGCCCCGGCTTGGGCACGCGTCAGTTGCGCATGGCCGGGCTCGCTGGCCGGCTGGGCCAACTGGCTGAGCTGGGCGGCCGGGTGCCGAAAGTCCTCGCTGACTGGGAATGATGCCGCTGGTGGAGAGGCAGTTAGCTGTCGCATTGTGGGGATAAGTGCAGACAACCGGTGAACTCTGCGCGTGCGGAGGGAGCGAGCCGATGAACTTCAATCTTGCCGTCATCCTGCGTGAGACCGCGGCTGCCTCACCCGGCCGGCCGGCCGCCTGCTACCCGGGGGGCCGGCTCACGTACGCCGAGCTGGACGCGCTGTCCGACCGGCTGGCGGCCGGCCTCGAGTCGGCCGGGGTGCGGCCGGGGGACACGGTAGCCCTGCAGTTGCCCAACATCCCGCAGTTCCTGATCGCCTACTTCGGCATCCTCAAGCACGGTGCGGTGGCCGTCCCACTCAACGTCATGCTCAAGGCCCTCGAAGTGGCGTTCCACCTGAGCGACTCGGCGGCCACCCTGCTGATCACCTGGGAGGGCATCCTGGCTGACGCGGCCAAGGGCGCCGAGGTGGCCGGCCTGAGCGCGATCTACGCGGTCGGCCACGAAGACGGCGGTGCCGCCGTGCCGTTCGAGCAGCTGCTCGCGCCGCCGGGGACCCGGTACCCGATGGCGGCCCGGGCCGCCACCGACACCGCGGTCGTGGTCTACACCGCGGGCACCACCGGCCGGCCCAAGGGGGCCATGCTGACTCACCTGCAGCTGTACATGAACGCGGACATCCCCGGGCGGCTGTTCGAGGTGCGCCCGGACGACGTGGTCATCACCGTGCTGCCGCTGTTCCATGTGTTCGGCCTGTCCAGCATCCTGAACGTGTGCGTGCGGTTCGGCTGCACGATGTCGCTCATCCCGCGCTTCGACCCGGCTGCCGTGCTGACCGCCATCGAGCGGGACCGGGCCACCATCTTCGACGGCGTGCCGACCATGTTCATCGCCCTGCTGTCGTATCCGGACCTGGACCGCTACGACGTGTCCTCGCTCCGGGTGGCCATCTCCGGCGGGGCCTCGATCCCGGCTGCTGTGCTGGACGCGTTCGAGGAGCACTTCGGGGTGGTCATCCTGGAGGGGTACGGGATGACCGAGACCGCGTCCACCACCACGTTCAACATCAGCGAGACGCAGCGCCGGGTGTACAGCGTCGGCAAGCCGATCTGGGGGACGCAGACGCAGGTCTGGGACACCGCGGGCCACCCGCTGCCGCCTGGCCGGGAGAACATCGGCGAGGTCGTAACCCGCGGGCTGCATGTGATGAAGGGCTACCTGAACCACCCCGAGGCCACCGCGCAGGTGTTCACCGGCGGCTGGCTGCACACCGGTGACCTCGGCTACTTCGACGGGGACGGGTTCCTGTTCATCGTCGGCCGCCAGAAGGAACTGATCATCCGCGGCGGGTACAACGTGTACCCGCGCGAGATCGAAGATGTGCTGCACGCCCATCCGGCGGTCGCCGAGGCCGCCGTGGTCGGCATCCCGCACCAGCGGCTCGGTGAGGAAGTGCTGGCAGTTATTACGGTGCGGCCCGGCGCCTCGGTGACGGCCGGGGATCTGCTCGCGTACTGCCGGGAGCGGCTGGCCGACTACAAGTACCCCCGGGTGTTCGAGTTCCGCGACGTGCTGCCCAAGAACTCGCTGGGCAAGGTGCTGAAGAACGAGCTGGTGGCCGGCCGGCCGGCGCCATGAGCAGCCCCGCAGCCGAGCGCACCCCGATCCCGCGGATGCCCGACGACTACACCCGGGCCGCGGCCGCGGCCCGGGTGGATTTCGTAACCCGGGCCGGCCCGGGCCACCCGGACCACATCAGCCGCTACTCGGTGGACCCGGCCGGGCTGGCCGGGAACATCGAGAACTTCCTGGGTGCCGCCCAGGTGCCGATCGGGCTGGCCGGCCCGCTGCTGGTCAGCGGGGAGCACGCGCGCGGCGAGTTCTACGTGCCGCTGGCCACGACCGAGGGCCCCCTGGTGGCCAGCTACAACCGGGGCATGAAGCTGCTGCACCGCGCGGGCGGCGTCACGACCACGGTGCTGGACGATGTCATGCAGCGGGCGCCCGCGTTCGGCTTCGCCAGTGCCCGCGAGGCGCGCGCGTTCGGGCACTGGGTGACGGACAACTTCACCGGCATCCGGCAGGCCGCTGAGCAGACCACGCACACCGGGCGGCTGCGCGACATCGAGCAGTTCTCCGCGAGCCGGTTCCTGTTCCTGCGGTTCAACTTCACCACCGGCGACGCGGCCGGGCAGAACATGGCGGGCAAGGCGACGGAGCAGGCCTGCGCCTGGATCCGGGCCCGTTACCCTGGGCTGCGCGAGTTCTACCTCGAATCCAACCTGGCCACGGACAAGAAGAGCTCACACATCAACATCCTGCGCACCAGGGGGAAGCGGGTGGTGGCCGAGGCGACCATCCCGGCCGCGCTGATCCGCGAGGTGATGCGGACGACCCCGGAGCGGATGTCCGCCGCTCGCCAGGTGTCCAACCTGGGCGGCATGCTGGCCGGAGTGAACAACAACGGCAGCCACTCGGCCAACGCGATCACCGCCCTGTTCGTGGCGACCGGCCAGGACGTGGCCAACGTGGCCGAGTCGTCGGCCGCGCTGGTGCACACCGAACTGCGCGGCGACGGGGACTATTACTACTCGATCACGATCCCGGCGCTGATCGTCGCCACTTACGGCGGCGGGACGGGGCTGCCCACCCAGCGCGAATGCCTGGAGCTGCTCGGCTGCTACGGGCCTGGCCAGGTGGGCAAGCTGGCCGAGATCGTGGCCGCGACCGTGCTGTGCGGCGAGATCTCGCTGGGCTCAGCCATCGTCGCGGGGGAATGGGTCGGCGCGCACGAGCGCCTGGGCCGCAACCGGCCATGACACACCGGCGGCCAGGAGAGGGACGGCCATGGAGCGGATGAACAACCTCGACGCGGGGTTCTACTTCGTCGAGCACGAGAACGTGCCCATGCACCTGGGCTCGCTGGCCGTGTTCCAGGGGCCGTTCCCGGGCTGCGACGAGATGCTCCGGCTGTTCTCGGCCAAGCTGCCCAACGTGCCGCGATACCGCCAGGTGGTACGGACCACCTGGTGGCAGGTGTTCCGGCCGTACTGGGCGGACGATGAGCACTTCGACATCGCCCGGCACCTGCGGCAGGCCACCGTCCCGGCACCGGGCGGCAAGCGGCAGCTCTGCGAGCTGGCCGCGAAGATCTTCGCGGAACCGCTGGACCGGTCCCAGCCGCTGTGGGAGGGCTGGCTGCTGGACGGGCTCAAGGGCGGCCAGTGGGCCGTGCTGTCCAAGGTGCACCACTGCATGGTGGACGGCATCGGCGGCAACGACCTGATGGCCGCGGTGTTCGATATCAGCCCCGACGCCCCGCGGCCGGAACCAGAGCCGTGGCACCCGGAGCCTGAGCCGTCCGGGCTCGAGCTGATGTTCACCGGGCTGCAGGACGCCATCGCCCGGCCGGTCCAGCAACTGGCCGGGCTGCTCGAGCGCCCGCTGCCGTCCGCCGCTGGCCTGGGCGACTACAGCCGGGGGCTGGCCGCGAGCGTGCAGCGGCTGGCTGTTCCCTCGGCAGCCTCGCTGAACGGCCCGATCGGCCCGGCGCGGCGCTGGACGTGGCTGACGGCCAGCCTGGCCACGATCAAGGAGATCGGCGCCGCACTCGGCGGCACGGTCAACGACGTCTTGCTGGCCGCGATCACCAGCGGCTTCCGCGACCTGCTGGACACCAGGGGTGAGCTGGCCGACGGGGTGGTGGTGCGGTCCCTCGTGCCGGTCTCGGTACGCAGCCAGGACGAGCAGGGCATCATCACCAACAAGGTCTCGGCCGTGCTGGCCAACCTGCCGGTCAGCGAGCCCGATCCGCTGCGCCGGCTGGCCCTGCTGCGCGAGCAGATGAACGAGATGAAGCGCACCTCGCAGGAGCGGGGAGCCGAGATGCTCACCGGGCTGCTCGGCTTCACCCTGCCGGCGCTGCTCGCCTACGGCGCGCGGGCCGCGTTCCAGATTCCGCAGCCGCTGGTCCAGACCGTGACCACGAACGTGCCCGGTCCACCGATCCCGCTGTACGTGCTCGGCCGCAAGCTGACCCGGATCTACCCGTACGCGCCGATCGGCGACAACGAGCGGATCTCGGTGGCGATGCTCTCCTACTCCGGTCAGCTCGCGTTCGGCATCACCACCGACTACGCGGCCGTGCCTGACCTGGCCGTGCTGACCAGGGGCATCCGCCGCGGGCTGGCCGGGCTGACCAGCCTGGCCCAGCGGTAGCGGCCCGCCGCCGCGCCCGCCGGGGATGACCGCCCGGGGGATACTTCGCTGGTCAAATCGGGTATACCTGGAATCTACCCGGCGGTAACACAGGCGACCGGCAGCAGGGCTGTGCGACGCCGGCACCCAGGAGGTGACCGATGGGCCTGGAACGGGGGACCGGCGGGCAGCGGATCGGGCTGGTGCTCGGTGCGGGCGGCGTGGTGGGAGCGGCCTGGATCACCGGCGCGCTGCAGGCCGTCCAGGACCGGCTGCCCCGGGCGGTCAACGACGTCGACCTGATCGTCGGGACCAGTGCGGGCAGCGTGCTGGCCGCCGCGCTGCGCTGCGGGGTCAGCCTGGACGAGATGATCGCGATGCAGCGCGGTGCCGGGGTGGGCCGGCTGCGCCAGGCCGGCGTGGGTGACCTGGATGAGGGCCCGCTGCCGCCGTGGCCGCACTTGCGGGCCGGCTCGCCCCGGCTGATCCTGCTCACCCTGCTGACCCCGCACCGGGTGCATCCCGGGGTGGGCGCCAGTGCCTGGCTGCCCCGGGGCCGGGCCCGGCATGAGAACCTGCACGCAATGGTGCAGGCGCTGCACCAGCAGGCCCCCCGGGCGGTGCCCGGCTGGGTGGACGCCCCGACCTGGATCGTGGCCGTGGACTACGACTCCGGGCGCCGGGTCATCTTCGGCCGGGACCGGGCCCCGCAGGCGGCGCTGGCCGATGCCGTGGTCGCCTCGTGCTCCATCCCGGGCTGGTATGCGCCCCGGTCCATCGGCGGCCGGCGTTACGTCGACGGTGGCGTCCGCTCGGCCACCTCGCTGGCCGTGCTGGCCCGGTCGGGGGTGCACGAGGTGTACGTGCTCGCGCCGATGGCCAGCCTGATCCCGGACCGGCCGGCCAGCCGGCTGGGACGGCTGGAGCGGCGGCTGCGCGGGCTGGTCACCCGGGCGCTGCTGCGTGACGCGCAGACGCTGCGGGCCCAGGGCATCCGGGTCACCCTGCTCACCCCCGGGCCGGAGGACCTGGCCGCGATGGGCGTGAACCTGATGGACCCCAGCCGCCGCGCGGCCACGCTGGAGACATCGCTGCGCACCTCGCCGGTGGCCTTTGCGGCCAGCCGGGCCGACGTGGCCTAGCCGGGCCACCCGGCCGGGCGACCCGGCCAGGTGACCACGATCGCCGTCCAAAGCCCGGGACGCTATCTCATTAATGAGATAGCATGAACGGTATGGATGAGACCGGCCAGCCTGAACCGGGCAGCCAGCCGCTGCCGGTACTGCCCGGTTTCCGCGAGATGGCGCTGCGCCGGATGGCCGGCGAGCGGCGGCGGCTGGTCGCCGAGCTGGCCGCCCAGCGGCAGTCCGCCGGGCTGTCGCAGACGCAGGTGGCCGCCCGGATGGGCACATCGCAATCGGCGGTGGCCCGGATCGAGGCGGGCGGCGCCGACGTGCGGGCCTCCACCCTGGAGCGCTACGCCGCGGCGGTCGGCAGCCACCTGAGCTGGCGGTTGCAGGCCCGCGTGCCCGGCCAGCCAGCTACCGGAGGGCCGGGAGGAACCCGATGACATGGCCGGCCGCCGATTCGTTCCCCGGCAGCTGGCCGGGCCGGATCTTCCAGCGGCTGCTGGAGCGGCGCATCGTGCTGGCGTCCGGGCACCTGGACGGCGAGGCAGCTACCGTGCTGTGCGCCCAGCTGCTCACCCTCGACGCCGAGGGGGATGGCCCGGTCCGGCTCGAGCTGCAGGGCCTGGACGCCGAACTTCCCGCCACGCTGACCGTGATGGGTGTGCTCGACGTGCTCCGGGTGCCGGTCACCGGGTACGTGGCCGGCCAGCTCGGCGGTGCGGGCGTCGGCGTGCTGGCGGCGTGCCCGCACCGGCTGGGCTACCCGAGCGCGGTGCTCTCGCTGGCCGAGCCGCGGCTGAACCTGGACGGCACGGCCACCGAGGTGTCCGCGCAGCAGGAGCAGCTCGCCGCCATGCTCGACACGCTGTACATCCGGCTGGCCGAGGTGACCGGGCGTGAGGTGGACGAGATCCGCGACGACATGCGGCGCGGGCGGTTCCTCACCGTGCCTGAGGCGGTCAGCTACGGCCTGCTGGAAGCCCAGGCCACGGCGGCGGAGCCCAGGCGGCCGGCCGGGCCCCGCCGGTGACCCGGTCGGCGGCCGCCACGGCCGCCGCGTTCATCCGGGCCCACACCGCGCTGGGCACGCCGCCGCTGGTCCCGGAGATCCGGCTGTACCTGGCCCGGGACGCAATCGAGCTGTGGGAACGGACCGAACAGCAGGCAGCGGGCCAGCAGCCGGGCGGGCCACCGGAGCTGCCGCCGCCGTTCTGGGCCTTCCCGTGGGCCGGTGGCCAGGCACTGGCCCGCTACCTGCTCGACGAGCCGGGCCGGGTCCGCGGCCGGGCCGTGCTGGACCTGGCGGCTGGCTCCGGGCTGGTCGGGATCGCGGCGGCCCGGGCCGGCGCGGCGGCCGTAATGGCCAGCGAGACCGACCCGTTCGCGGTGGCGGCCATCCGGCTCAACGCCGCGGTGAACCGGGTCCGGCTGGACGCGGCGCTCGGTGACCTGCTGGACGGCCCGGCGCCCGCCGTGGACCTGCTGGTGGCCGGTGACGTGTTCTACGAGCGGACGTTCGCCCGGCGGCTGCTGCCCTGGCTGGCCCGGGCCCGCGCGGCTGGGATCGACGTGCTGGTCGGTGACCCGGGCCGGGCCTACCTGCCGCGGGACCGGTGCGCCGAGGTCGCCGCGTACGACGTCCCGGTGCCCCGCACCCTGGAGGACGCCGACGTCAAGCACAGCACCGTCTGGCAGCTCCGCTGAGCGGCCCAAGTTTCATCAGCGTTAGCCCCGCGGGGCTCACTGGGGACGGGCCGCGGCGACCAGGGCCTGGCCGAGGCTGATCCCGCCGTCGTTGGGCGGCACCCGGGAGTGGGTCAGCACCCGGAACCCGTCCGCTTCGAGCAGCCCGGTCACGGTGCCGAGCAGCAGCAGATTCTGGAACACGCCGCCGGACAGTGCGACCGTGCCCAGCCCGGATGACGAGCGCAGCAGCTGGCACCCGGCCACGATGAAGTCCGCCACCCCGCGGTGGAACCGGGCGCTGACCACCGCCGCGGGTACCCCGTCGAGCAGGTCCCCGGCGGCCGCGTGGACCAGGTCCGCGGCCGTCACGGTGAACGGCGGGCCGGGCGTGATCCGGGCCGGATAGCCAGCCGAGGCCGGCGAACCCGCGGCGAGCTGCTCCAGTTCCACCGCGGCCTGGCCCTCGTAGTTGATGGTGTCACGCACCCCGAGCAGCGCGGCCACCGCGTCGAACAGCCGCCCGGCGCTGGAGGTGAGCGGAGAGTTCACCCCGCGCCGGGCCATGGCCAGCACGTCCGCCCAGGCCGCGGCGTTGCGTGCGGCCACGGCCAGGCCGCCGGGCAGCGCGCCCGGGAACGCCGCGTCCAGGTAGACCGCGGCCATCCGCCACGGCTGCCGGATGGCGGCCGCCCCGCCCGGCATGGGCAGCCCGGCCAGGCAGCCGCCACGGGTAGCCGAGGCCAGCTCGGCGATCAGGAACTCGCCGCCCCAGATCGTGCCGTCCGGGCCGAACCCGGTGCCGTCGAACGCGACCCCGATGACCGGGCCGTCCTCGTCGTTGTCGGCCAGGCAGGAGGCGATGTGCGCGTGGTGATGCTGCACGCCGATCAGTTCGGCGTCCGGGTAGCCCAGGGCGTACTTGGTGGACAGGTACTCCGGGTGCAGGTCGTGCGCGATCAGCTCCGGGGTGACGTCGAACAGCCGCTGGAAGTGCTCGATGCCCTCGGTGAACGAGCGCAGCGTCTCGTAGTTCTCCAGGTCCCCGATGTGGTGGGACAGGAACGCGTGCTGCTCGCGGCCGAGGCAGAACGTGTTCTTCAGCTCCGCGCCGCAGGCCAGCACGGGGCGGGGGAACCGGCCCCGGATGGCCAGCGGCTCGGGGGCGTACCCCCGGGCCCGGCGCAGCACCGCCGCCTGGCCGCGGAACGGCCGGACCACCGAGTCGTCGGTCCGGATGTGGATCGGCCGGTCGTGGGTGAGGAAGCTGTCCGCGATACCGCCGAGCCGGGCCAGCGCGTCGTCGTCGCGGTAGGCGATCGGCTCGTCCGAGACGTTTCCGCTGGTCAGCACGATCGGCCTGGAGAGGGCCCGGAGCAGCAGGTGGTGCAGCGGGGTGTACGGGAGGATGAGGCCAAGCTGCTGGCTGCCCGGCGCCACCGCGTCCGCGACCAGGCCGCCGGGCCGCCGGGGCAGCAGCACGATCGGGCGGCGCGGGCTGGCCAGCAGGCGCTCGGCCAGCTCATCCACGGCGCACAGGTCCCGGGCCGCGGCCAGGTCAGGCACCATCACGGCGAACGGCTTGTCCTCGCGGTGCTTGGCCGCGCGCAGCCGGGCCGCGGCCCGCTGGCTGTGCGCGTCCACCGCCAGGTGATACCCGCCGAGCCCCTTGACCGCCAGCACCTGCCCCCGCGACAGCACCCGCACCGCCCCGGCCAGCGGATCATCATCTTGGCTAACGCCAGTTCCGGGCGGATGGGACCGGCGCTCGCCGGCCGGCCAGGCCGGGCCGAGGCCGTGGCCGGTGGCACCGGCCAGCCGGAGCCGTGGGCCACACGCCGGGCAGCAGACCGGCTGGGCGTGGAACCGGCGGTTGGCCGGGTCGTCGTACTCCGCCCGGCAGGCCGCGCACATAGCGAAGCCGGCCATCGTGGTCAGCGGCCGGTCGTAGGGCACGTCCCGGACGATGGTGAACCGCGGCCCGCAGTTGGTGCAGTTGATGAACGGGTAGCCGAACCGCCGGTCCGCCGGGTCGGCCAGCTCGCGCAGGCAGTCCAGGCAGGTCGCGGTGTCCGCGGAGACCAGCGCGCGGCGGCGGCCGGCCGCGTCGCTGGACACGATGGCGAACCCGGCCCGGCCGTCCGGCGCGATGGACTGCGCGGTCACCCGGTGCACCTGGGCCAGCGGGGGTGCGTCCCGGGCCAGCGAGGCCAGGAAGTCCTGCACCCCCGCCGCCGGCCCCTCCACCTCCGCGAACACACCGTCGGCGTCGTTGCCGACCCAGCCGGCCAGGCCCAGCCTGGTGGCCAGGGAGTAGACGAACGGGCGGAACCCGACCCCCTGGACCACACCCTGCACCCGGACGGACGCCCGGACCCTGCCGGTCACGGACCTAGTGTGCCCGGTTTCCTGGCCGGGCGCCCGGCACGGCCACGGAACGGCTGGGGCCGGTGCGCCGGTGGGGCGTTCCGGAAAATGCGCGGTGACGTGCGGCTGGGGCCATCCCGCAGCGGCGCTCCTGGCCCGGGGGAGTGAGACCCTTCTGTCTGTCTTGGGACCATTGGCACTGTCCAGATCTTCCCCGGCGGGTCATAGTGTCCGAGTGTCAGATGGGGCCTCTGCGCAGCGGGTAGACCGGCCACCCCGCAAGCTGCGGGCGGTCGGCGGCCCGGAGCGCCCCGGTCCCGCCCTCGACGTGCCGATCGAGACCAAGCTGCATGCGCCCGGCGCGCGGGCCGAGTGGGTGCCGCGGCGCGGGCTGGTCACGCACCTCGCCACCACCCCGGCCAAGCTGGTCCTGGTCGAGGCGCCCGCGGGGTTCGGCAAGACCACGCTGGTGGCGCAGTGGCGGGCCAGCCCCACCGAGCGGCGGGAGTTCGCCTGGCTCTCGCTCGACCCGGGCGACGATGACCCTGGGCGGCTGTGGTGGCACGTCACCTGTGCGCTGCTCCGGGCATGCCCCGGCCTGGACTGCGCCGGCGTGCAGCGGGCGCTGCGCGCGCAGGTCCCGGACATTACCGGCACGGTGCTGCCGATGCTGATCAACGCGCTGGCCGCGCTGCCCGGCGAGGTGGTCCTGGTCCTCGACGACTACCACGTGATCAGGGACCGGGAGTGCCTGGAGCAGACCGCGTCGTTCCTGGTCCATCTCCCGGTCACGGTCCAGCTGGTGGTGATCACCCGGGCCACCCCGGCACTGCCGCTGGCCCGGCTGCGCGCGGGCGGCGACATGGTCGAGATCGGCATGCGGGAGCTGCGCTTCGCCGTCCCGGACGCGGGCGCGTTCCTGCACGCGGTGACCGGCATCGAGCTCAGCCGGGCCGATCTGGCCCAGCTCGTGGACCGGGCCGAGGGCTGGCCGGCCGGGGTGTACCTGGCCGCGCTGTCGCTGCGCAACCATCCCGAGCCGGCGGCGTTCATCCGCGAGTTCACCGGGGACAACCGGTTCATCATGGACTTCCTGGCCGAGGAGGTGCTCGGCCGGCAGCCGGCCGAGATCCGCCAGTTCCTGGCCCGGACGTCGGTGCTCGACCGGTTCTGCGCGCCGCTGTGCGAGGCGGTGACCGGGGCGGCTGACGCGGCCGGCATCATCGACGTGCTGGAGCGGGAGAACCTGTTCGTTGTGCCGCTGGACGAGACCCGGCAGTGGTTCCGCTACCACCACCTGTTCGCGCAGGTGCTGCACAGCGAACTGACCGGGACGGAGCCTGCCCTGGTGCCGGCGCTGCACCGGCGGGCCAGTGCCTGGCACCGGGCGGCCGGGTCGGTGGGCGAGGCGGTGCGGCACGCCCTGGCCGCCGGGGACGCCGCCACTGCGGTCGACCTGATCGCCCAGCACTGGTACGGGTACGTCAACGTCGGCTGGGCCGGGATGGTCGGCGGCTGGCTGCGCTCGCTCAGCGAGGACCAGATCGCCGCCAACCCGCTGGCCGCGCACTGTGCGGCCTGGGCCGCCGCGCTGTCTGGCGAGCCGGAGCCGGTCCGCCGCTGGCTGCCGGTGATCGAGGGTGCGCGGCACGACGGCATGCTGCCGGACGGCATCCGGTCGATGGCCTCGTCGGCCGCGCTGCTCCGCGGGGTTTACGGGTTCGACGGGCTGGACATCATGCGGCAGTCCGCCGAGGCCGCGGTTGGTATCGAGGATGACCCGGCCTCGGCCTGGTACACGCTGGCCCGGGCGACGTACGGGTTCTGCCTGTACCTGTCCGGCGAGTTCGAGGCGGCGGTGCTGCCGCTGGAGCAGGCCGCGGCGAGCGACGGGGCGGCCACGCTGGTCGGTGTGCTGGCTTACTCGGCGCTGGCCCTGGTCTCGCTGGAGCTGGGCCGGCTGGGCCGGGCCCGGGAACTGGCCGCGGTGGCCCGGCGGCTGGCCGCGCAGGACGAGCTGGCTGAGACGCCACAGAGCTCGATGGCCTACACGGCGACCGGCGCGGTGTACGCGGCCGAGGGCCGGCTCAAGGAGAGCCGCAGCGAACTGCGCCGCGCGGTCCGGGTCCGCCGCCGTTTCCCCGGGATCAGCCCGTGGGCCACGCTCGAGGCGTCGCTGCAGCTGGCCAGGGTGCTGCTGGCGATGGGCGACACCCAGGGCGCCGCGGAGCTGGCCGGGGAGGCAGGCAGCGTGCTGACGCTGTTCCCGGGCGGCACCCGCCACCTGGCGGCCCGGCTCGGCCAGCTCCGGCGGCAGCTGGCCCCGAACCGCAGGCCCGGGCTGGAGGACTCGCTGACGGGACGGGAGGAGGACGTGCTGCGGCTGCTCCGCGGCTCGCTCTCGCTCCGCGAGATCAGCGAGGAGCTGTACGTGTCACCGAACACGGTCAAGACCCACGCGCAGGCCATCTACCGCAAGCTCGGCGTGTCCACCCGGCACGACGCGGTCCAGCGCGGCCGGGAGATCGGGGTTCTCTGAGCCGCCACTGGGCAGGCCCGGTCCAGCCCCGCCCCGGGGCTGGCCTGCCGCTGGGGTGGGCCGCGTCCTGGCGGCCCACCCCAGCGCCCTGCGCCGTCGCAGTCTCAGGTCGCGAGCACCTTGGCCTTCTCGCGCTCGAACTCCTCTGGGGTCAGCACCCCGCGGTCCCGGAGTTCGGCCAGCTTGGCCAGCTGGTCCGCCGTGCTGGTCCCGTCGCCCCCCTCAGCCGAGCCCGGGGCCGCATGCCGCCCGTAGCTGGCGTAGTACGCATCGGCTTCGCGCTGCGCCTGGCGGACCGCCCGCTCGTGCATCGACCCGCCCCGGACGATCAGGTAGACCAGCACCCCGATCAGCGGGATGAACAGGACGAACACGAACCAGAGGGCCTTGGCCAAGCCGGACAGATCATGGCTGCGGAAGATGTCGATGAAGATCATGATCAGGATCCAGATCCAGATCACCCACAGGAAGAACTCAATGATCGTCCAGAAAAGGTCCAGCACTGGATAGCCGGACGAAGCGGCAAGTGACATTCTGTCTCCTTCACGCCTGGACGCGCCGCGTTCAGGCCATTAGGCAGGGAGGCCCGCTACGTTCAGCATTCGCGGGCCCGCAACCCAGGACATCACCCATCACGGGTGAGCCGATCAGCCCAACTGGTTACGGTCCTTCCCAGCCCGGGGTTGCGGCCGGGGCACCGGCCGGATTCGGCGGCGGTCCGGCGGGACGTGGCCGGTACGCGCGGGTTCGGCCGGGTTAGCCGCGGGCCGGCTGGCGGCCGGCCCCGCCGTGCGGCTGGCTGAGCGGCTGGCCGCCGTCCAGGCCGGGGGCAGCGGCTCAGCGTGTCCCGGCGCTGGCGGGTCCTCGCCTCCCCCGCCGCCGCCCGCACTGGGGCGTCCCAGGGCTGGCGGGAAGGCCAGCGATCCCGGCATCGGGCCGTACGTTACTGACCAGCAGAGCCCTACGCCCCAGCCCCGCCCCCAATGCCCGGCCCGTCCCGTCAATTCGGCAGAATGGCGCCCGTCTCACGATCGTGGTCAATAACAGCCCGCTACGGAGCTGGGCGACGGTCAGCCAGTCCTGGTGGGGCTGCAGCCGGGTCGGCGTGCTGGCGGAATTTGGCCCGGATCGCGGCTGGCTCGGCGTAGTCGGGGCCTGGGCGGGGAACGTCGCGAAGCTGGTCGAGGATGTCGAGGGCTAGTTGCCAGGCGTGCCGGGCTTGTGTGGTGTCGCCGGCCGCGTGGTGGGCATCGCCGATGCGGTCATAGTCGGTGGCCTGGCAGTAGAGGTCGCCGAGTTCCTGGTCGATGGCGAGGACTTGCTCGAAGTAGCTGACTGCCTGTTGATGACGGCCGAGGCGGTGGTGCGCGTAGCCGATGCTGTCCAGCGCGGCCGCCTCGCCCCACCGGTCACCGAGGTCCCGGAACAAGGCCAGTGACTGCTCCGAGTAGGTGAAGGCCTGCTGGGTGTTTCCGAGCAGGGCGTGGACCCAGCCCAGGCTGTTGAGAGCGGCGGCGAGCCCCCGCGGGTAGTCGCCGTGCGCCCGGGCTAGGGTGACGGCTTGCTGCATATGGGTGAGCGCCTCGCCATAGCGCTCCTGGGTATGGGAGGTCATACCCAGCAGGGTGTGGACGTGGGACTGGCCGGCTTGGTCGCCGAGTTCTTCGAACAGGCGCAGGGCGTGCCACAAGTGGGGGCGTGCCTCGTCAAGGCCGCCGAACCGGGCCCGGGCTTCACCGATTCCCAGGTGAGCGTGAGCCTGTCCCTGCTGGTCGGCGTGGTGCTGGGTGGCGGCCAGGGCGGTGTGGTGGGTGGCGGCGAAGTCGTGCCAGTGTCCTTGTCGTTCGAAGAAGGGCACCAGCGTGTGCGGGAGCTGCCAGGCGTGAGTGTGGTGGCCGGTGGCGGCGGCCAGCTGGATGGCGGCCAGCAGCACGGAAGCAGCGCCGTGCCGGCGGCCACGTTCATTACCCAAGACTATCCCCGCCCCCGGCCGTACGAGGAGCCCCGTGCCTCGGGCACCGTACGGTCCCGGGGGCGCCTGGGCAGGCTCAGGCTGGGGCCGCTGCGGAGCGGGCGATCGTGATGTACCAGCAGCCTCCGGCCAGGTTCAGCGCCCCGAGAACCAGGAAGAAGGCTGCCCATCCGTCGGCGCCGTACGAGAGGCACACGACACCCGCGGCGGCCGCGACACTGCCCCCGGCCATCCGCGTGACCCCAGCGAAACGGAGATGGCGGTACTCCCATGGCGCGATCGTGCGCCGTAGGCCGGATCGCGGGGGAGATGCCCACCACCCGCGCAGGCCTTTCGCAGCGGTGCTGCCGTGGGGCGTGTTCACCGGGACGCCTCCGGTGCGGCCGTGCTGCCGGTCACCCCGGTCACCCCGGTCACCGGCGTGGCCGCTGGCGGAGCCAGCTGTACCAGGCGGGCAGGCCCTCGCCGGTGGTAGCCGAGACCGGCAGGATCCGGGTCCGCGGGCTGATCCGGGCCAGGTCGGCGGCGTGCCGGTCGGTGTCGAAGGCCAGGTACGGGAGGAGGTCCATCTTGTTGAGCAGGACCAGATCCGCGTCGCGGAACATCTGCGGGTACTTGGCTGGCTTGTCGGCGCCCTCGGTGACCGAGGAAATGACCACCCGGGCTGCCTCGCCGAGATCGAACAGGGCCGGGCAGACCAGGTTGCCGACGTTCTCGATGACCAGCAGCGAGCCGGGCCGCGGGTCGAGCGCACGCAGCCCGCGGGCCACCATGCTGGCATCCAGATGGCACCCGGCCCCGGTGTTGATCTGCGCCACCGGGCAGCCGGCCGCCTCGATCCGGGCCGCATCCAGGGTGGTCTCCTGATCCCCCTCGATGACCGCCAGCCCCAGCTCAGCGCCGACATCCGCGGCCGTCCGCTCAAGCAGCGTCGTCTTGCCGGCCCCCGGCGAGCTCATCAGGTTGACCGCGAGGATGTCCCGTTCCGCCAGCCAGGCACGGTTGGCGGCGGCCAGGCTGTCGTTCTTGGCCAGCACCTTCTGCTGCAGCACGACGGTGCGCCCGGGCCCGTGCTCGTGGTCCTGGCCGGGCCCGTGCTCGTGGTCCTGGCCGGGCCCGTGCTCGTGCTCCTGGCCGGGCCCGTGCTCGTGCTCCTGGCCGGGCCCGTGCTCGTGGTGGCGCACGCCGTCCGGCCCGAGCACCCGGACCGCGGCCTCGTCGGCACAGCCACATGTTGCGCACATCTCAGGACGCCACCTCCACCGCCGTGATCCGCAGCTCGCGGCCGGACAGCACGGTCACGGCCGGGCTGCCGCAGCCGCATAGCGGGATCGGCCCGTCCGGCTCGAACTCGCAGCCGCACTCCGCGCACTGGCAGCGGGCGGCCGGCTGGCTGATCTCCAGTTTGGCACCGGCCAGGCTGGTTCCCTCGGCCACCAGGTCGAAGCAGAACCGCACCGAGTCCGCGACCACGCCGGACAGCGGGCCGATCTCCAGATGCACGCAGCGGATCGTGGCGCCGGGCAGCCGTTCGGACACGGCCTGCACGACGCTCTCGGTGATCGCCAGTTCGTGCACCCGCCGTCAGCAGATCCTGGGCAGCGGGTCGCCGACCAGCAGGTCCACGATCCGGGTACCGCCGAACGCGGTCTTCAGCAGCACGATGCCAGGCGGCTCCGCGGTGACCTCGCCGATGACCGCGGCTGCGGTGCCGAGCGGATGGGCGCGCATCGCGGCCAGCGCCCGGCTGGCCTCCTCCGGCGCCACCACTGCGACCAGCCGGCCTTCACAGGCCACGTACATCGGGTCGATGCCGAGCAGTTCGGAGGCCCCGCGCACCACGGCCGACACCGGGATCGCGTCCTCGTTGACCTGCACACCCACCCCGGCCGAGCTGGCCACCTCATTGAGGATGGTGGCTACCCCGCCGCGGGTCGCGTCGCGCAGCGCGCGCACCCCGGTGGTAGCCGACAGCAGGTCGGCGATCAGGCCGTTCAGCGGAGCGGTGTCGGAGGCGATGTCCGCCTCGATGTCCAGTTCGCCCCGGGCCAGCATGATCGTCACGCCGTGCTCGCCGATCGGCCCGGACACGATGATGGCATCGCCGGGCTGGGCGTTGGCCACGCCGAGCGACACGTCGTGCTCCACCACGCCGATGCCGGCCGTGTTGATGTAACAGCCGTCCGCCTTGCCCCGCTGCACCACCTTGGTGTCCCCGGTGACCACCTGTACCCCGGCCGTTTCGGCGGCCGTCTTCATCGAGGCCACGATCCGGGTCAGGTCCGCGACCGCGAAGCCTTCCTCCAGGATGAATCCGGCCGACAGGTACAGCGGGGTGGCCCCGGACACGGCCAGGTCGTTGACCGTGCCATTGACCGCGAGGTCACCGATGTCGCCGCCCGGAAAGAACAGCGGGGAGACTACATACGAATCGGTGGTCAGCGCCACCCGCGACCCGTTCAGGTGCAGCTGCGCGGCATCTTCCAGCGGTTCAAGCAGGACGTTGCTGAACGCGTCCACGAACACCGCCTCGACCAGGGTCCGGGTCGCTTTCCCGCCCGACCCGTGGGACATCGTGATCCGCTCCTCGCGGATCTTGGGCCGGCGCCGCCGGGCCCGGTCGATCCGGTCCAGTACCTGCTGCTCGCGTTCCGGGCCGGTGGCGGCCTGGCGGCTAGCGGCCGGCCCGGCCTGCCGCTCCTGCCGCTCGCGCTGCTCGTGCTCGCGGAGCGCCTCGTCCACCCAGGTTGCGCCGTCGGTCATTGAATGCTCACTTCCACTACCCGCCGGCGGTGCAGCCGGCCGAAGTTGTAGTAGGCGGCGCAGGCGCCTTCCGGGGAGACCATGCAGGTGCCGATCGGCGTCTCCGGGGTGCACGCGGTGCCGAACACCTTGCATTCCCACGGCTTGAGCACGCCCTTGAGCACCTCACCGCACTGGCACGCCTTGGGGTCGGCGACCCGCACCCCCGGCACCTCGAAGAGCAGCTCGGCGTCGAACGCCGCGTATTCGGCCCGCATCCGCATGGCGGAGTGCGAGATGAAACCGAGCCCGCGCCATTCGAAGTACGGCCGCAGCTCCATGACCTGGTTGATCGCCCGGAGCGCGGCCAGGTTCCCGTCCCAGGGCACGACCCGGGTGTACTGGTTCTCCACCTCGGACCGGCCCTCGGACAGCTGCACCATCAGCATGTAGATCGACTGCAGGATGTCCAGCGGCTCGAATCCGGCCACCACCACCGGCTTGCCGTAGTCCCGGGCGATGAACTCGTACGGGCGGCAGCCGATCACCGTGGACACGTGACCCGGCCCGATGAAGCCGTCCAGGCGCAGGTCGGGGGAGTCCAGGATGGCCTTGATGGCCGGGATGATCGTGACATGGTTGCAGAACACCGAGAAGTTCTGCAGCCCCTCGGCGGCCGCGCGGAGCACGGTCATCGCGGTGGACGGGGTGGTGGTCTCGAAGCCGATGGCCATGAACACGACCCGCTGGTCCGGGTTCTGCCGGGCGATCTTCAGTGAGTCCAGCGGCGAGTAGACCATGCGGATGTCGGTGCCGGCCGCCTTGGCGTCGAAGAACGACCCCTTGCTGCCCGGGACCCGCATCATGTCGCCGAACGAGGTCATGATGGTGCCCGGCTCGCTGGCCAGCGAGATGGCGTCGTCCACCCGGCCCATCGGGATCACGCACACCGGGCAGCCCGGGCCGTGCACCAGGGTGATGGACTCGGGCAGGTAGTCCTCCAGGCCGTGCTTGTAGATGGTGTGCGTGTGCCCGCCGCACACCTCCATCAGCTTGTACTGACGCCCGGGCTCGCACAGTTCCGCGATCTTCGCAGCCAGCGCGTGCGCCTTGTCGGCGTCCCGGAATTCATCAACGAACCGCATGGAGCCCTCCCGTCATTCGATTCGTGATTCCTGCAGGGCGGCTAGCTCGTCCGCGTAGGCCTGGCCGATCCCCTCCAGGAACTGCAACGCGGTGGCCGCCTCCGCCTCATCGATCTTGGATAGCGCGAAGCCGACGTGGATGAGTACCCACTCCCCCGGGTGCGGTGGGTCGTCGGCCAGCAGCCCGATGTTGATCACCCGCTTGACCCCGCTCACGTCAACCCGGGCCAGGTCCGGCTGATCCGCCAGCAGCTCAATCACCTCGCCGGGAATGCCAAGGCACATGCGATCACCCCTCCGTGGTTGCCGGGTTGCTGTCTAGGTCGAGTCCTGGCCGCGGCGGCTGCCGGGGGTCGTCCCCCCTGGGCCGCGGCGGCGTGCCGCCGCTCGGCGCGGAGCGGCGATCGGGGGGTTCCGGGGGGTCGTCCCCCCGGACTAGCACCGTGACCATCCGTACCGCATCGTCCACCGCGGCCGCTACCGGCGCGCTCAGCCCGATGCCCTCCTCAAGGCTGGCCGGCTCGCAGCCCACCACCAGCACCCGGCCCGCATCCGCGCCCAGCGTCCCGGCCAGGCTGAGCACCAGGTCCGGTTGCATGCCGTGCGCGTTGAGCAGGCTCATCCCGGCGGGTACGGCGTCCGGGGCGGGTTCGGGCTCGATCAGGTAGACCGTGCCCGGCTCCCCGCCGCGCTGGGTGGCGTCCACCAGGATCGTGCTGTCAAACCCCTCAGCCAGGTCGTAAGCCAGGTGCATGCCCCGGATGCCGTAGTCGGTGACGCGGACTCCCGCGGGCAGTTCGTAGCGGGCCAGCCGCCGGGCCACCTCCACCCCGAAGCCGTCGTCGCTGAGGAAGATGTTGCCCAGGCAGGCGACCAGGGTCCGGCCGGTCGGCGCGCCGGTCACCGGGCATCACCCAGGGCCAGCAGGGTGAGTTCCCACAGCAGGTGATAGATGGTGGTCTGAGCTTCCTGGATCCGGTGCACCGAGGACGACGGCACGACGAACAGGAAGTCCAGGCTGTCCAGCTCGGCCATCTTCCCCCCGTCGTAGCCAGCGATGCCCACGGTCAGCATGCCCCGCCGGGCCGCCTCGTCCAGGGCGCGCAGCAGATTCTCCGAGTTGCCGCTGGTGGACAGGGCGACCGCGATGTCCGGCGGCTGCCCGAGGGCAGCGACCTGCCGGGCGAACACCACGTCGACCCCGATGTCGTTGCACAGCGCGGTCAGCACCGCGGTGTCGTTGGCCAGGCAGAACGCGGGCAGCGGTCGCTCCCCGGCGCCGGGGTCGAGGAACAGCGAGGCCAGTTCCTGCCCGTCGGTCGCACTGCCGCCGTTGCCGAACGTGAGCAGCCGCCCGCCCGCCGTGAACCGGGCCGCCATCTGCTGAGCACAGGAAATGAGCCGCCCGGCATCCCGCCCGGCGATCGTGGCCCGCAGCCCGGTGATCTCGGCCGCCTTGGCCACGGTGGACTGGCGCACCTCGGCCAGCACCGCGTCCAGACCGGCCTGTTCCCCGGCGTACAGGAACGGGTACAGCGACGCCATCTCGGCGGCGCTGTCCTGGCGGCGGTCGGCGGGCCGGGTCACGGCTGGACCACCCCGATGGCCTCGCCCGCGTGCACCAGGATGGTGTCGCCGGCCTGTGCGCTGACCAGGGCCACGCTGACCTCCTCCTGGCCCGCGCCGGTGTCCACCAGGGCCAGCCCGCCCGGCCGCAGTTCGGTCACCCGCACCTGCACCGCAGTGTCGGAGCAGGTGATGCAGACGTCGCTGGTGCAGTGCCCGCCGGGGTTCATGACATGACCGCGGGGCCGAGCACGCCCGGCTGCTCGAAGAACACGTGCACCAGTTCCCACAGCACGTGGTAGGCAGTCACCTGAACCTCCTTGACGACCCGGGGGTCGGCCGCCGTGGTCGCGATGAGGTGATCCACGGCCGGGCTGTTGCCGATGGTGCCACCGCCCGCCCCGGCCAGCGCGATCGTGAGCATGCCCATGCCATGCGCGGTGAGCAGGCCGTTGAGCACGCACTCGGAGTTCCCGTCGGCCGAGATGCCGAGTGCGATGTCGGCCGGCGCGGCCAGGTAACGGAGCTGGTGCGCGAAGATCGCGCCCATGCCGTCCCGCTCGGCCACGCCGGTGACCGTGGCCACGTCCGCGGTGAGCGAGATGGCCGGCAGGGCCTGCTTGCCAACGATCACCGGGTGCATGAATTCGACCGCGACGTGCTGGCCGTCCGGGCACGACGGGCCGGCCCCGAACACCACGAGCTTGCCGCCGGAGTGGAAGCGGACTGCCATGTCATGACAGGCCGCCGCGACCGTGCCCGCGTGCTCCGCGAACTCCCGGAGCGGGGCCGTACGGCGGTCGAACAACCTGGCGACGTCATCGTCCCGCAATGGCGCCGACGGCACTGTGGTCATGTCCTGGGGGTCACTTCCTCCGCTCCGTTGTGCATCCTCGCGGGGAAGAGTCTCAGGCCGGCTCGTCTCCCGAGGCTGGAATGGTGGCCTCTACCTCGACATCCACCGTGTCACGGACCTTCAGCGCACCGAAGAACGCCGTGTACGGCTTGATGCCGTAAGCCGACTGTACGACTGTTCCCGTCCCCCGGTACGTACCCAGCTCGGGCTGGGATACCTGGAGCCGGAACGGCCGGGATACCCCCCTGATGGACAGGTTCCCCTCGATGACCCCGCTCTCACCATTGAACTCGAACTGGGTCACGGTGAACACCACCTCCGGGTGCTGCTCGGTGGCCAGCAGGCGGCGCGCGGTGGTGGCGATCTCGCGCCGGTCGCGGTCGTTCAGCGGCTTGACGCCGCCGGTGCCCTCCCGCACGGCCAGTGCCCCGATGTCTACGCGTACCTCTAGTGCTTCGGGGGCTTTGTCGTCGTCCACGGTGAGCTCGCCCGACCAGCGGGGCAGGTCAATGACCAGATCATGGCCGGCCGTGGCGGCCAGCCCATCGCGGTAGGTGCGCAGGACGATCCGGCCGCTCTTCGTGCCCAGCCGGTAGCGTCCCGTAGGAACTGCCATGGCAGAACCGTAGGACACATGTGGGGGGACGTCCAGCCCATCACCTAGACAGTATGGTCCATCTAGGCAGAACAGACCCGTGCGCCTCAGGGGAACGGCAGCTCGCCGAAGAGCTCCTGGATACGGCGCAGGTCGCGGAGCCGTGGCTCGGTCTCGCCACCCACCCAGCGGCCGACCGTCTTGACCGAGACCCCGAGCTGCCGGGCGGCGGCCTCCTGGGTGAGACCTTCCCGGCGCAGGGCGGTGGACATCCAGTCGGCGAACGTGGCGGGCCGGCCGCTGGCTTCCTGGACCGCCGTGGCCGCGGGCAGGCCGACCGGGCCGCCGGGGCCTGGGCTGGCGGGGGCGGCCCGCGGCGTGACGGCCAAGTTCTGGTTGACCACATCTTCCGGGGGCTGGTTCGAGTGCAGCACGTCGACCTCGACATGCTCAGGGAAGATGCGGAACGAGACCTGGATCGCGCCGGTCGGCCCGGCCGCGTCCAGCAGGGCGCGGAACACGGTCTCGCCGACCTCCCGGTTGCCCTCCTCGGTCAGCGGCGATTCGGCCAGGCAGCGCCGGACGAAATCGCGGATCTCCGGGATCCAGGAAGGCCGGGCAGGGAACGTCTGGGACAAGACCACAACGGGGACAACCTCGATCGAACTATCCCCGTGCCCGTTGCCCAACTCAGGCACTGGTATCTCCCTTACGCCAGCGGGCCGCGACTAGCCGGCCTGAACACAGCGTACGCGCCCAGACGGCAGTGCGTGGTCACAGTAAGGCGGCTTTGGGCTGGCCTGCGAGGTAATGCTCTTGGTCAGATCGAGTCCTAGTCAAGTCTGTCCACCTTGCTGGGACAGTTCTGTCCGGCAACCTGCCGCTACCACCTTGATACGCATGGTGGACGGGTTTAGCATGACCACACCTGCGCATGATGCAGGAAAGGCCGGTGATGAACCAGTTCCCAGGCGCTCACGAGCGCACCATGGTCCCGGCCGTCCGGCGGTCAGCGGAGCCCGCCAGGCGGCTGATTCTCGCTGGCGGCCCGCCGCTGATGCACCTTCTCCTGAGGCACACACTCCGCACGCGCACCCGTATCCCCGGATAACAGGCAGGTTCCCGAACCACAGCGAGGGGGTGGCTGGGCTATGGCCACAGCCGCAGAGGCCAGTGATACATCGGCGGGGACGGCGGCCGAGCCCGTCGTGCACATTCTCTGGATGAACGGGGGGCTCGGCTGCGACGGCGACTCGGTCGCGCTCACCGCAGCCACCCAGCCGAGCATCGAGGAAATCGTCCTGGGTGCGCTGCCGGGGCTGCCCAAGGTTGCGGTGCACTGGCCCCTGATCGACTTCGAGTGCGGGCCGGAGCAGGGTGCGGACAATTTCATCGAATGGTGGTGGAAGGCGGACCGCGGCGAACTCGACCCGTTCGTCCTGGTCGTCGAGGGCTCCATCCCGAACGAGGCGATCAAGCCCGAGGGCTACTGGTGCGGGTTCGGCAACAACCCGGCGACCGGGCAGCCGATGACGACCAACGAATGGCTGGACCGGCTGGCGCCCAAGGCAACCGCCATCCTGGCCGCCGGCACCTGCGCCACCTACGGCGGCATTCACGCCATGTCCGGCAACCCGACCGGCGCCATGGGCGTGCCCGACTACCTGGGCTGGGACTGGCGGTCCAAGGCGGGCCTGCCGATCGTCTGCGTGCCCGGCTGCCCGACGCATCCGGACAACCTGTCCGAGACCATCCTCTACCTGCTGTACCAGGTGGCTGGGCAGGCCCCGATGATCCCGCTGGACGAGGCCCTCCGGCCCAACTGGCTGTTCGGCGCGACCGTCCATGAGGGCTGTGACCGCGCGGGGTACTACGAGCAGGGCGACTTCGCGGTGGACTACGGTTCGCCCAAATGCCTGGTCAAGCTGGGCTGCTGGGGCCCCGTGGTCAAGTGCAACGTGCCCAAGCGGGGCTGGATCAACGGGGTCGGCGGCTGCCCCAACGTAGGCGGCATCTGCATCGCCTGCACGATGCCGGGCTTCCCGGACAAATTCATGCCGTTCATGGACGAGCCGCCGGGATCGAAGGTATCCACCGCGGCGACCACCCTCTACGGGACGGTGATCCGTACCCTCCGCGGCTTCACCGCCAAGACCGCCGACGAAGAACCCAAATGGCGGAAGAAGGGCGGCGACCTGCTCACGGGCTACCAGAAGCCCTGGTGACCGGCAGTACCCGGTAGTACCGACTTTGCGCCCGCCTGCGGGCGGCGGCGCCCGACAGCAGCGAGAGGGATAAGCCATGACTACTGCCGAGGACACCGGCCTCGTCGAGATGAACTGGGATCCGATCACGCGGATCGTGGGCAGCCTGGGCATCTATACCAAGATTGACTTCAAGCAGAAGAGGGTCGCCGAGTGCTACAGCACTTCGTCGATCTTCCGGGGCTACAGCATCTTCATGAAGGGCAAGGACCCGCGGGACGCGCACTTCATCACCAGCCGCATCTGCGGCATCTGCGGTGACAACCACGCGACCTGCTCGGTCTACAACCAGAACATGGCCTACGGGGTCCGGCCGCCGCACCTCGGCGAGTGGATCATCAACCTGGGTGAGGCCGCCGAGTACATGTTCGACCACAACATCTTCCAGGAGAACCTGGTCGGGGTGGACTTCTGCGAGAAGATGGTCAGCGAGACCAACCCCGGCGTGCTGGAGCGGGCGAACAGTACCGAGGCCCCGCACGCCGCCGACCACGGGTACCGCACCATCGGCGACATCATGCGCTCGCTCAACCCGCTGGAAGGCGAGTTCTACCGTGAGGCGCTTCAGGTCAGCCGGTCCACCCGGGAGATGTTCTGCCTGATGGAAGGGCGTCACGTGCACCCGTCCACGCTGTACCCAGGCGGGGTTGGTACCACCCCGACGGTGCAGCTGTTCACCGACTACCTGACCCGGCTGATGCGCTACGTGGAGTTCATGAAGCGCGTGGTGCCGATGCACGACGACCTGTTCGACTTCTTCTACGAGGCGCTGCCCGGGTACGAGGAAGTCGGCCGGAGGCGCGCCGACCTGGTCTGCTGGGGCAGCCTGAACGACCCGGAGTACTGCGACTTCCGGTACGAGCACATGACCGACTGGGGCCGGAAGATGTTCGTCAGCCCCGGTGTCATCCGGGACGGCCAGCTGCTCACCAACGACCTGGTGGACATCAACCTGGGCATCCGCATCCTGCTGGGCAGCTCGTACTACGAGGACTGGGAAGACCAGGAGATGTTCGTGACCCGCGACCCGCTGGGCAACGCGGTGGACCGCAGGCACCCGTGGAACCAGCACACCATCCCCCGGCCCGCCAAGCGGGACTTCGACAGCAAGTACAGCTGGGTGATGTCGCCGCGCTGGTTCGACGGCACCAACTACCTGGCCGCGGACACCGGCGGCGGCCCGCTCGCCCGGCTGTGGGCCACGGCCCAGGGTGGCCTGGTGGACTTCGGCTACGTCAAGTCGACCGGGCACAGTGTGCTGATCAACCTGCCGCGCACCGTCACCAGGCCCGAGGTCACGTACGAATGGAAGGTGCCCACGGACAAGGAGGGCAGGCCGCTGTCCAACGCGATCGAGCGGGACCGGGCCCGGACCTACTTCCAGGCCTACTCGGCCGCCTGCGCGCTGCACTTCATGGAGAAGGCGCTGGCCGAGGTGCGGGCCGGGCACACCAAGACGTGGGAGCCGTTCGAGGTCCCGGACGAGGCCAACAGCTGTGGCTTCACCGAGGCCGTGCGCGGCGTGCTGTCGCACCATATGGTGATCAGGGACGGGAGGATCGCGAACTACCACCCGTACCCGCCCACCCCGTGGAACGCCAGCGTGCGGGACAGCTATGGCACGCCCGGGCCGTACGAGGACGCAGTGCAGAACACGCCGATCTTCGAGGAGAACCCGCCGGACAACTTCAAGGGCATCGACATCATGCGGGCGGTCCGCAGCTTCGACCCTTGCCTGCCCTGCGGCGTGCACATGTACCTCGGCAACGGCAAGACCCTGGAGAAGGTGCACTCGCCGATGTCCGCCACCCTGGCCACCTGATGACCGACGCGCGGCAGGTCGGGGCTCGGGTAGAGGAACTGCTCGGCGTCCTGCAGGCCCAGGGCGGGGAGGCGACTGCCCGGGCCGCCGAGGAGCTGGTCCGGCTGCTCCTCGGCCTGTACGGCGACGGGCTCAGCCACATCATGGCCGCACTCCGTGCCGAGGGTGAGGCGGGTGCGGCGATCCGGGACCGGCTGCTCACCGACCCGCTGGTGGAAAGCCTGCTGCTGCTGCACGATCTGCATCCGCTGGATGTGGATGCCCGCATCCAGCGGGCGCTCGACCAGGTACGCCCGTACCTGGGCTCGCACGCCGGCGGCGTGCAGTACCTCGGCGTGACCGACGAGGGAGTGGCCAGGCTCCGGCTGGAGGGCAGCTGCCACGGCTGCCCGTCCTCCACGGTGACGGTGCAGCTGGCCCTCAAGGGCGCGGTCGAGGACGCGGCACCAGAGGTCACCGAGGTCGTGGTGGAGGGGATGACCTCGGTGGGGGAGGGGATGACCTCGGTGGGGGAGGGCCCGCTGCTGCAGATCGGCAGTCGGCCGCCGGGCCCAGACCCCGGGGCGGTCAGCGCGCATCGGCCGGGCGGGACTGACACCGCGGGTGCCGTCTGGGTTACCCTGCCCGATATTGGGCCACCGAGCAGCAGGCCGGTCGCCGCGGTGGCGGCGGGTGTCCCGGTGCTCATCTGCGCGGTCCGCGGCACGCTGTACGCCTACCGTGATGCCTGCGCGGTCTGCGCCGGATCTCTCGCCGACGGCACGCTGACCGTGGGCGAGCTGGCCTGCGCCGGCTGCGGCACCCGGTATGACGTCCGCAGCGCCGGCCGGAGCACCGGCGATCCGCAGGCCCATCTCGACCCGCTGCCGCTGCTGGCCGACAGCCAGGGTGTCCGGGTCGCGGTCGCGCAGCCCCAGGGAGCTGGGGCGCCGCGCGGGAGTGTGCCCACCGGGCCAGCGCCCCCCGCGGGTTCCGGGGGGTCGCCCCCCCGGGCCGAAACCGCGGTCCCGTCGTGACCCGGCCGCAGGGCCTGCGCCGGTTCACCGCGCCCCCCGGCCCGTCCCAGCTGGCCGGGCCGCCGGGGCAGCCGCCCTCCCCGGCGCCCGGCGCCGGCCGGCCCGGGCCGCCGCCCGCCGCCGCCCCGGGTGGGGTGGGCCAGACGGCCGGGGCAGCTGAGGAGCACTGCGAGTTCTGCTCGACCGGCATCCCGGCCGGGCACGGGCACGTGGCCGATCTCGAGCAGTCAAGCCTGATGTGTGCCTGCCGCGCCTGCTATCTGCTCTTCTCGGTGCCTGCCCGGGGGGACGACCCCCCGGAACCCCCCGATCGCCGCTCCGCGCCGAGCGGCGGCGCGCCGCCGCAGCGGAGAGGGGACGGTGCCCCCCGCCGGGGCTCGGCCCGGTACCGCAGCGTGCCCGACCGGTACCTGCGCGACCCGGACCGCGTGCTGACCGCGGCCGAGTGGGACGAACTGCAGATTCCTGTCGGGCTGGCGTTTTTCCTCTACCGCTCGGAACCGGGTGAGCTGAGCTGCTTCTATCCGAGCCCAGCCGGCGCCACCGAATCCGCGCTGGACCTGCCCGCCTGGGAGCGGCTGGCTGCCGCGCATCCGCTGCTGCGGCAGGCTGAGCCTGACGTGGAGGCCGTGCTGATCAGCCAGCAGGAGAGCGCGGGCATCGAGTACTTCATCGTGCCCATCGACGTGTGCTACGAGCTGGCCGGGCGGATGCGCATGCTGTGGCGCGGCTTCGACGGCGGCACCGAGGCACGGGAGAGCATCGCGGAATTCCTGGCCGGCGTCCGTCACCGGGCCAGGGATGCGCCGCGGAATCCCGGCCATGGCTGAGCTGGTGTTCGACTGCGTCGGCGCCAGACCGGAGCCGTACGCGGTGGTCCCGTCATTCAGCCTGGTGCTGCGGATCAGCGAAACCAGCGGCCAGCAGGTGGACGCGATCGCGCTGCGCACGCAGATCCGGATCGAGCCATTCCGGCGTGGCTACACGGACGCTGAGGCGGCCCGGCTGCACGACCTGTTCGGCGAGCGGCAGCGCTGGGCGGACACGCTCAAGCCACTCCAGTTCACGATGATCTCCACCATGGTGCCCGGGTTCACCGGCAGTATCGAAGTCGACCTGTCGGTGCCATTCAGCTACGACCTGCAGATCGCGTCAACCCGGTATTTCGGCTCGCTGGACGAGGGTGATATCCCGCTGCTGCTGCTGTTCAGCGGGACCATTTTCGGCCAGGCGGACGGCCGGCTCCGGGTGCAGCAGGTGCCGTGGAGCAAGGAGACCACGTACCGGCTGCCGGTCAGCCTGTGGCGGGAGGCGGTGGACGCGCACTTCCCCGACGCCGCGTGGATCACGATGAGCCGCCAGACGCTGGATGACCTGATCCGGTTCAAGACCCGGCACGCGCTGCCCACCTGGGATGCGACCGTGGCCGCGCTGCTCGCCCAGGCCGGCCAGGAGGAGTCATGACCACTGCCCCCGACCCGGCCGCGGCGCAGCACGCGCGGCAGGTCGCCGACGCCATCCTCTACGAGGGCTACCTGCTCTACCCGTACCGGGCCACCGCGCAGAAGAATCAGGAGCGGTTCCAGTTCGGCGTGCTGATGCCCCCCGGGTACGCGCAGGTCGACCCGAACGAGCCGGCGGCCAGCCAGACCGAGTGCATCCTGGAGGGCAAGGCCAGCGCGGAGCTGACCGCCACGGTGCGCTTCCTCCAGGTGCAGCGCCGGACGGTGCTGGCCGCCCCGGATTTCGCCGAGGTCAGCTCGCTGCGGGCCGGCGGCACCGAGTACACCCCGTGGGACGAGGCCGCCGAACGCGAAGAGCAGGTCACCGCCCAGGTCAGCGAGCTGCTGGACGGCGGGGTGGAGGTCCCGTTCACGGTGCCCGGCGGGGTGGGCGAAGAGGACCTGGCCGGCCCGGACGGCGAGCTGGCCGGCCGGCTGGTGCGCCGCCGGGAGGCCCTGTCCGCCGTGATCCGGCTGACCGCCGACCGGCTGCCCGGCCCGTATGGCGCGCTCCGGATCCGGCTGGTGCTGGCCAACCGCACCGAGCCGGCCGGGACGCTGGCCCGCCGCGCCGACGGGCTGCCGTTCGCCCTGATTGCCGCGCACTCACTGATCTGTGTCCCGGGCGGCCGGTTCCTGTCCATGACGGACCCCCCGGAGTGGGCCGCACCCGCAGTGCGCGAGTGCGCGAACACTGGTACCTGGCCGGTGCTGGCCGGGCCGGCCGGGTGCACCGAGCTGATCCTCTCCTCGCCGGTCATCCTGTACGACCACCCGGAGATCGCGGCCGAGAGCGCGGGCCAGCTGTACGACTCCACCGAGATCGATGAGATCCTCACCCTGCGCACGCTGACCCTGACCGACGCGGAGAAACAGGAGGCCCGGGCCACCGACCCGCGGGCCGCCGAGCTGATGGACCGGCTCGACCACCTGCCACCGGAGATGCTGGAGCGGATGCACGGAGCCATCCGGTACCTGCGCCCGGCCAGCCGGGCCGGGGCGGGCGCGGACAGCGGCCCGGGGCCGGATCCGTCCCTGCCCGGGCAGGCGCCGTGGTGGGACCCGGGTGCCGACCAGTCGGTGTCCCCGCAGACCGATCACGTGGTCATCGCGGGAGTCCGCATCGCCCGGGGCAGCCGGGTGCGGATGTGTCCCGGCCGCCGCCGGGCCGACGCGCAGGACTTGTTCCTGGCCGGCCGGACCGCGCTCGTCGAGGCGGTGCTGTCCGACGTGGACGGCCAGGTCCACCTGGCCCTCATCCCAGACGACGACCCCGCCGCTGACCTGCAGCGCAGTCACGGCCGGTTCCTGTATTTCAGCCCTGATGAGGTCACGCCGATCGGGGCCGCCAGCTAACCAGCAACTCACCCATCTGGCAGAGGAGGACCAGCATGATCGGCAGGCTCGTCAAGGCGGGGATGGTGGCCGTGCTTCTCGCGATGCTCATCCGGTCCCTTCCGGACATCAAGCGCTATCTCGAACTGCGCGACATGTAGTGCTCGCGCCCAGCCCGACAAGGCAGGCAGAAGTATGGAAACGATCATCGGGTTCATCGCCGGCTACCTGACTGGAATGAGCGAGGGGCGGGACGGGCTGAAACGGGCCCGCGCCTCGCTGGAGGCGATCAGGAACTCGCCTGAGTTCCGCCGCCTGGTGTCGGACGCGGTCACGGCGACGCAAGGACTGGCGGGCCGCACGGCCAAGGGCGGGCTGAGCAGCGCGGTCAGCGGCGTCGGGGAACTGATCACCAGCCGGGCCGCCGCGCGTGGCCAGCGCGCGGCCTGACCGTCACCCGGAGCTACCACCGGGTTGCCGCGCGGAGCGACCGCGCGGCGCGGCCGCCCGCTGCCGGGCCCACGGGCGCTGGCTCCCCCCGGGCCGGGCGCAGCGCCGCCCCACCGTGGAGTGGGCCCGCCGGCCGGGGGTAGCACGACGTGAATGTTCCTGCCCGGTAGTCCTGCAGGCATGACAAGGTCAGTCGGGCTGGCCCACCGGGCCGCTGGCCAGCCGTGCTGAGAAAACCGGTGCGCGTCCCGGCCGCCGCCACGCCGCCGCCCTGGCTGGTCGAGGTGGTCCGGCCCGCCCCGGCCCGGCCGCCCTGGGCGGCCATGCTGCGCGCCGCCCTGGCCGTGTGCGGCCCGCTGGCGCTGGGCCTGGCCCTGGGCGAGCAGGTACCCGGCCTGCTCGGCGCGATGGGCGGCCTGCTCGGCACGGTGGTGGACCGTGGCGGCACGTACCCGGCCCGGATCAAGCGGATGGCGTTCGCCGGGATCTTCGGCGGCGCCGCCGGGCTATCCCTCGGCACCGTGGTGCACGGCCGCGGCGGGCTGGCCGTGCTGCTGCTGATGCTGGTGGCCGGCCTGTCCGCGGTGCTGTCCGCGGCGGGTGCCACGGCCGCTATCACCAGCCTTCAGCTGCTCGTCTACGCCACCCTCGGCCTCGGCCCGCTGGGCGCGGTGCGGCCCTGGTGGTGGCCTCCCGTGCTGCTGCTGGCCGGGGTCGGCTGGTCGGTCCTGCTGCTGCTGCCCGGCTGGCTGACCAGCCCGCTGGCTGCCGAGCAGCGCAGCACGGCGGCTGTCTACCGGGCCCTGGCCCAGATGCTGCGGGCGGCCGGGACACCCGAGTTCCCGGCCGCGCACCAGGCGGCCGTGACCGCGCTGAACGCCGCCTGGGACGACCTCGCCTCGCGGCGCGCGCGGACCAGCGGTAAGGATCGCGGCCTGGTCCAGATCGCTGCGCTGCTCCAGCTGACCCACCCGCTCACCGAAGCCGCAGTGGCCGCCGTCCAGGAGGGGGCCCACGTCGCCCCGGAGATCCTCGGCCGGATGGACCGGATCGCCGACGCGCTGCAGTTCGGCGGCCCGGTGCCCGGGGCGGCTCCGGTCAGCGGGCACACTCCCGGGGAGCGGGCGCTGGCCGCGGCGGTGGCCGCCGCGGCGGACGTGCTGGCCGGCCGGCGCCAGCCGGACAGCCTGGCCGCGGTTCCCCGGCGCAGCCGGCCGGGCCGGCTGCGCGACGTGATCGTCGAGACCGTGGGCGGCCGGCTTATCTGGGTCTTCGCGGTCCGGCTGATGGCATCGGTCGGCGTGGCCGCGGTGGTCAGCCAGATCGTGACGCTGCAGCGTTCCTACTGGGTCGTGCTGACCGTGGCCATCGTGCTCCGCCCGGACTTCGGCTCGGTGTTCGCCCGGGCTCTGCAGCGTGGGATCGGCACCGTGGTCGGGGCCGTGGTGGGGGCGGTCATCCTGGTCGCGGTGCCCGGCGGGCCGCTGCTGCTGATCCCGTGTGCCGTCTTCGCCGCGTTGCTGCCCTACGGCCGGGACCGGAACTGGGGGCTGTTCAGCACGTTCCTGACCCCGCTGGTGGTCCTGCTCATCGACCTGCTGCAGCCGATCGGCTGGGGGCTGGCCCTGGACCGGCTCATCGACACCTTGCTCGGCTGCGCCATCGTGCTGCTGGTGGGGTACGCGCCGTGGCCGTCGAGCTGGCATGCTCACCTGCCGGAACAGCTCGCCACCAGCCTCGATATGGTGGCCCGGTACACGGACCAGGCACTGCTCGTCGCCCCCGGCCGGTCCGCGCTCCGGCGCCGGACCTACCGGGCCCTCTCTGACCTGCGCGCGGAGTTCCAGCGGACCTTGGCAGAGCCCCCGTCAGTGAGCAGGCGGGCCGCCAGGCTGTGGCCGGCCCTGATCGGCCTGGAGCATGTCATGGACACGGTGACCGCCACGTCGGTGCACGAGCGGCAGGACGGCTGGCGTCCGGCTGACCCGGACCGCGGGCAGCTGAGGGCTGCGCTGCACGCCATGGCGGAGGGCATCCGGAACGGCCAGCCGCCGCCTGCGATGCCACTGCCCCACCGCGAAGGACTCCAGCCCATCGCCAACGCCATCCGGGATGTCCAGCGGCTGCTGGCCGGCGACCACGCCGGGTAGGGGCGGCAGTGTCGGCGGACTGGCGGACCACCGCCCGGGACGGGCTGGTCGTCCTGCTCACCGTGACCACCGGCGCGGTGGATGCGACGTCGTTCCTGGACCTGGGCCACGTGTTCAGCAGCGTGATCACCGGGACCCTGGTGCTGCTCGGCATCGCGGCCGGCACCCACGATGCCGCGCTCGCGGTCAACTGCGCCGTCGCGCTGGCCAGCTATATCGCCGGGGTGGTGGCCGGGGCGCCGCTGGCCGCCCGCCGGGCGGGCCGCTGGCTGGAGGGCTGGCCGGTGCGCCGCGCGCACCGGGCCACCAGGCACCACGAGATCTGGCCGTCCTGGCTTACCGTCGCGCTGGCCCTGGAGTTCTGCATCCTGGCCGCGTTCTGCGCCGGCTGGGAGCTGGCCGGCGGGCACCCGGCCGGGGTGGCGCAGCGGCTGCTCCTGGTGGCCGTCGGCGTGGCCATGGGCATCCAGGGGGCCACGGTCCGGCAGCTCGGCGAGGTGTCGACCACGTACCTGACCGGGACGCTGACCGGGGTGATCTCCGGGCTGGTCACCGGCCGGCCGCCGGAGGGGCTGCGCCGCAGCCTGGGCATCTTCACCGCGGTGGTGATCGGCGCTATCCTCGCGGCGGTGCTCACCACGTACCAGCCCGCGCTGCTGCCGGTCGTGGTCCTGACCCCGATCGCCCTGGTCGTCTGGCTGGCGTCGGCCCGGTTCGGGCCCCGCCCGGCCCCCGCCGACCAGGCCGGCCGGGCCGATCAGGCCAGCGGCACCCAGCCCTAGCTGGCGCCGGCGGGTGGCCGCCGCCGGCCTGCGGCCCAGCCGGTCACGACCATGATCCCGAGCGCTCCGGCCGGGGGCAGCGTGACCAGCGCGGGGAGCTGGTACCGCCAGCTGAACTCGAAGAAGTCCGAGGCGAGCAGCACCGCGACCGCGCTGGCCGTGGTGAGCAGGCAGGCCTGCGCCGTGGCCCGCTGCCCCGCACTGACCCGGCGGCGCAGCAGCCCGGCGCAGCCGGCCAGCCCGGCCAGCACGCAGCACAGGAACAGCAGGCCAGGCGTATACCCGCCGTGCAGCTGGTACCCGCGCAGGAAGCTGGCCAGGCCGGCGGCCACCGCGGGCCGGTCGGCGTACCGGTGCCCGGCCCGGATCACCCTGGGCTGGCCGGCCGGGGTCAGGTGGACGAACAGCAGCCGCCCGTTCCGCAGCCTGATATACGGCGGGTAGACCGGGTAGGTCCGCTGGAACTGCCACCGGGTGACGGATACGTCGCCCCGGTCGGTGTCCCGGGTCACGGCGAACAGCTTGACCGAGTCCCGGGCCCAGGCCGCGGCCACCCGCAGTGGCTGCTGCAGCAGCACCTGGCGGCTGAAGTCGTCGGCGAACGTGACGTGCGGCAGGCCGGTGGGCGGGACGGCCCGCTTGATCGGGGACCCGGCGCCGTGGTCCAGCCAGTCCGGGCCGAGCACCTGCATCCGGTGCGGCGGGCAGAGCGGGCGCTCGTAGGCCGGCAGCGAGAGGGTGGCACAGTCGGCCGCCGCGGCGGCCCGCCCGTAGATCGTGCCGGCCGCATAGGGGGCCAGCCCGAAGTGCCTGATGGTCACATAGTTCCGGTAGCTGATGAACAGAACCGGCAGCGCGAACGCCACCACCAGCGCCGCCGCCTGCACCAGTTTCTGCCGCCAGCCCGGCGTGACGGCCAGCAGGTAGACGAGGGCAGGCAGGATGAAGATCTCACCGACCTGCCGGACGGTCGCGGAAGCACCGAGGGCCAGGCCAGCCACCAGTACCAGCGCGGCCGGTGGCCGCCGCTCCCAGAGCAGGGCGGCCAGGCCGGCCACGATCAGCACCTCGAACGCGGTGTCCGGCATGATCGACTGCTCGATCTGCAGCTGGTACCCGTCCAGCAGGACCGGGGCGGTGGCCAGCGCGGCCAGCCAGCTGGGCACCCCGCGGCGGCGCAGCACCAGGTACAGCACGACGGCCATGGCCAGGCCGGCCGCGTGCTGAAGCACCGCGACCAGGCCCAGCGTGCCCACTTTGAGGAACGCCTGCAGCACCAGCTGGTACCCGGGCGGGTCGTTGCCCGGGTACGCCCCGAACAGGTACTTGATCGAGTCGATGTAGAGCAGGGCCGGCCGGTAGGCCAGCTGGGTCACCACCCGCAGGGCCAGCCCCGCGGCCAGCAGGATGGCCATCAGCCAGTGCCGCCGCAGCGCGGCGGCCAGGCCGCCCAGGCGCCCCAGGCCCGCGCTGGCCGTAACCCCAGCCCGCGGGACGGCCGGATCGGCGCGGACCCGCGCCGGACCAGCTCGCATAGCCCCCCCGGAAGCTGCTTGTAAGCCTCACCGAACGCTTAGTCACTTCGGCAGCAGCCTAACGGCCTGATCCCCGGCCCGATCCCCAGCCGGGCCGGACAGCCGGGCAGGACCCGCCCGGCTGTCAGCCCGCACGCCTAGCATCTCCCCATGGCTGCCACGCCCGCGCAACCGGGGTCGCAGTCCTGGGCGGCACTCCGGGCCCAGGTCATGGCGCACGAGGACGGGCTGGCCATGCCCGGCCCACCCGGCCCGGCCGAGTGCCGCACCTGCCGCGGGCCGGTCCTGGATGGCTACCGCCGCTGCTTCCAGTGCGGCCTGCACGCCGAGAGCGCGCCGGGGCGCCTGGCCGACCTGGTCGTCCCGATCGCCTACGCGCCCAAGGGCAGCCCGCTGGCCCGCCAGCTGTGGCAGTACAAGTCGGCACGGCCGGCCGGGCGGGCGGCCGCGCAGCGCTGGCTGCGCACGCTGCTCCTCGTCTTCCTGCGCGAGCACGGGCCCTGCCTGTGGCGTGCCGCCGCTATGCCGCCGGCCAGCCATGTCGCCGTGGTGCCGAGCTGCCGTGGCCGGCCGGGCCCGCACCCGCTGGCCACGCTGATCGCACCGTACCTGGCCCTGGCCTGGGCTGGGCTGGCCGTGGCCAGCCCAGACGCGCCGGGCTGCCACGACCTCGATCCGGGCCGGTTCCGGGCCACCCGCCCGCTGCCCGGCGCCAGCGTGCTGCTGCTCGACGACACCTGGACGACAGGTGGCAGCGCGCAGGGCGCGGCCGGTGCCCTGAGAGCCGCGGGCGCACGGCACGTAGCCATGGTCGTGGTCGGCCGGCACCTGAACCGGCCCGCGGCCGCCCTGGGCCGGCCGTTCCGGCTGGACCGCTGCGCGGTACAGGAGCTGGCCCCGGTCAATAGGCTTGACCCGTGATTTCCGATACCCCCTCACGGACCGCGCTGGTCCGCAGGGCCCGGCGCATCAACCGCGAACTCGCGGTGCTCTACCCCGACGCGCACACCGAGCTCAACTTCGCCTCCCCGCTGGAACTGCTGGTCGCGACCATCCTGTCCGCCCAGACCACCGACAAGCGGGTCAACCTGGTCACCCCGGTGCTGTTCGCCCGGTACCGGTCGGCCGCCGACTACGCCGCGGCCGACCGCGCCGAGCTGGAGAAGATCATCCAGTCCACCGGCTTCTTCCGGGCCAAGACCAGCAGCCTGATCGGCCTGGGCCAGGCACTCTGCGAGCGCTTCGGCGGCCAGGTCCCGGGCACGCTGGCCGACCTGGTCACGCTGCCCGGGGTGGGCCGCAAAACCGCGAACGTCGTGCTCGGGAACGCGTTCGGGGTCCCCGGCATCACCGTGGACACGCACTTCGCGCGGCTGTCCCGGCGTTTCGGCTGGACCACAGAAACCGACCCGGACAAGATCGAGCGCGACGTCGGCCCGCTGTTCCCGAAGTCCGAGTGGACCATCCTGTCGCACCGGCTGATCTGGCACGGCCGGCGGGTGTGCCACGCCAGGAAGCCCGCCTGCGGGGTGTGCACGCTGGCCCGGCTCTGCCCGTCCTTCGGCGAGGGGCCCACCGACGAGAAGACGGCGCGCGCCCTGGTGAAGGCGGGCCCGTTCTCGTGAAGGTGTCGGCCCGGAAGGATGACCCCCCGGCCTGGCTGCGCGACCTGGCCGTGGCCGCCCAGAAGAGCCCGGTGCCGCCGCCACTGCGGCCACCGCCAGACGGCGGCCGCCCGTCGGCCGTGCTGGTCCTGTTCGGCGAGGGCCCGGACGGTCCTGACCTGCTTCTGGTCCAGCGCGGCCAGGGGCTGCGGCGGCACTCGGGACAGCCGGCCTTCCCTGGGGGCGCCATCGATCCCGCGGACGGGGGCCCAGTGCCGGCCGCGCTCCGCGAGGCGGCCGAGGAGGCGGGCGTGGACCCGGCCGGGGTCCAGGTCCTCACCGTGCTGCCCGACCTGTTCATCGCGCGCAGCGGGTTCGCGGTCACCCCGGTGCTGGCCTGGTGGCGCCGGCCGGTCCCGGTGGCCCCGGCCGACCCACCCGAGGTGACCGCGGTGGCCCGGGTCCCGCTCAGCGAGCTGGCCGACCCGGCACGCCGGCTCCGCATCCGGCACCCATCCGGGTTCACCGGGCCGGCCTTCCGGGTGCGCGGCATGCTGGTCTGGGGATTCACCGCCGCGCTGGTCGACCAGCTGCTCGCGCTGGCTGGCTGGGAACGCCCCTGGGACCAGGGCCGAGTCGAGGACCTGCCGCCGGAGACCTACGCCGCCAGCTGATGCCCAGGCCGCCGCCGTAGGGCCTGGCCTATTACCGCGCTGCGAACCAACTACCGGGCTGCGCACTATACGGTGGGCTGGTGTCGGGTGACGTGCTTGACCTGATCTTGATTGCGCTCGCCGCGGCGTTCGCCGTAGCGGGCTACCGGCAGGGTTTTATCGTCGGGATCCTGAGCTTCGCCGGCTTCCTCGGCGGGGCCGCCATCGGTGCCACGTTCGCGCCCGCGCTGGCCCGCTCGGTGGTGCGGGGCACGTCACAGCAGGCCCTGGTCGCGATCGTGGCGGTGTTCGTCGCGGCCATGATCGGCCAGCTGCTCGCGTCGGCGGTCGGCGCTGCGGTGCGGTCCCGGGTCAGCTGGCGCCCGGCCACCGTGCTCGACTCGGTGGCCGGGGCCGCGGTAAGCGTGCTCTCGGTGCTGCTCATCGCGTGGCTGATCGGCTCGGCCGTGGTCAACGCCCCGTTCGCCATCGTCACCAACCAGGTCAACCACTCGGCCGTGCTGCGCACGGTGGACGGGGTCATGCCGCCCGCCGCGCGGACCATGTTCTCCGACTTCCGCAGCCTGCTGGCCAGCGGCCCCTACGTGCAGGTGTTCGGGGCGCTGGGGGCGGAGCCCGCGCTGACCGTGGGGCCGCCCGACCCGGCGGTAGTCAACTCGGCCGGGCTGATCCGGGCCCGGGACAGCATCGTGAAGGTCATCGGCATCGCGCCAACCTGCTCCCGGCGGATCGAGGGATCCGGCTTCGTGATCTCCCCGCAGCACGTCCTGACCAACGCGCACGTAGTGGCCGGGGTTACCTCGGGCCAGACGGTGATCACCCGCCGGGGCCGGCATCTGAATGCCACGGTGGTGCTGTTCGACCCGGAGCGCGACCTGGCCGTGCTGTACGTCCCTGGTTTGCGGGCCGGGCCGCTGTCCTTCGCCGGCCCGGCCGGCATGGGCGCCAGCGCGATCGTCGCCGGATACCCGCTGGACCACAACTTCACCGTGGTGGCCGCCCGGGTCGGCGCCGACCAGCTGGCCCAGGCCCCGGACATCTACCAGTCCCGGGAAGTCACCCGGCAGATCTACTCGATCCGGGCCGATGTCCGGGCCGGCAACTCGGGCGGGCCGCTGCTGGACCCGAACGGGACGGTGTACGGGGTGGTGTTCGCCGCCGCGGTGGGCGTCAAGGACACCGGCTACGCGCTGACGGCCGCTGAGGTCAGGTCGGATGCCAGCCGCGGCGCCACTGCCACCGTGGCCGCCTCCACCCGGACCTGCGATTGAGCAGAACGCCAGTGCGGCGCACGGCCGCCCGGCCGCGGCTCAGCCCTGGCTGGCGCGGCCGCGGGTCAGCGTGAGGCGCGGCGCGCTCAGGCCGGCCAGGCCATCGGCGTCGATGCGCCCGGCCAGCGCCGAGGCGGCGGCGGCCAGCCCGGCCGCGTCGATGTTATAGGGGGCGGCCGGGGCGTACCCGCCGATCCGCTCCGCCCCGCGGCGGAGCAGCGCGACGGCCCCGCGGCCGTTCCCGCGCTGGGCATGGGTCAGGCCCACCGCTAGCTGGGCCAGGCCGCGCCACAGCTCACGTTCCGCGGCGGGCGCCTGCTTCCAGGACGCCTCCAGCACCTCGTGCGCGTGGAACGGGCGGCCGGAATCGAGCAGCTGCTGGGCCAGATCCAGCGACCCGGCCGGGGGCAGGGCCAGATCGTCGGGAACCCGGTCCGCGCCGGGCGCGCCGCGGGGCAGTGGCCGGCCCAGTTCGTCCCGGGGCCTCGCGTTGCGCGGCCGCCCGGAGCTGTCCCGGTCGCGGGCCGGGCCGGTGGCCGCCGGTCCGCCCATCACCGTTCGGGTTCTGGGTCCACCAGCCAGCCGTGCAGTTCGGTATCGAACCGGGCGGGCTGTTCCTCGTGCGGGTAGTGCCCGGCTCCGTCCAGCAGCCGCCAGCGGTACGGCCCGTCCACGTGCGCGCCCGCGCCGCGCGCGGTGGCCGGCAGCACGCAGGAGTCCAGGCCGCCCTGCAGGTGCAGGGTGGGCGCCTGGATCGGCGCGCGCATCCGCTGCGCGTACCGCATGCCGTCCGGCCGCAGCCGGGAGCGCATGAACCAGCGGTGATACTCCAGCGCCGAGTGCGCTACCGACGGGATGCACATCGCGGTCCGGTACCGGCGCTCGGTCTCCGGGTCGGGCCAGCCCGGCCCGGACCAGGCCCGCAGCATCTGGCCGACCCGCTGGGCGTGATCCCGGACCAGGTTGCGCTCGGGCAGCACCGGGACCTGGAAGCCGAACGCATACCCGCTGCGGCGTCCCTGGCCGAGCGGGTCGGTTACCACGGCGGAACGCATCCGCAGCGGGTGGCCCATCGAGATCACCGCCAGCCGCCGGACCACCTTGGGGTGGTAGGCGGCCATGGTCCAGGCGACCAGGCCGCCCCAGTCGTGCCCGATGACCACGGCGTTCGCCTCGCCGAGCGAGCGGATCAGCCCGGCCGCGTCGGACGCCGCGGTGATCAGGTCGTAGCCCCGCGGTGGTTTGTCGCTGCCGCCGTAGCCGCGCAGGTCCGCGGCGACCGCGCGGAAGCCCGCCTCGGCCAGCGTGACGAGCTGGCTGCGCCAGGTCCACCAGAACTGCGGGAAGCCATGCAGCATGAGCACCAGCGGGCCGTCGCCGGCCTCGACGATATGGAACCGGGTGCCGTTGGCGCTGATAGCCCGGTGCGACCACGGGCCGTCAACGTAGATGGCCGACTCGCCCCGCAGGGTCACCGGGTCAGCCTGCCTCGACCGCCGGCGGGGACGGCGTCTGCTCGTCCCGCTTGAGCATGGCCAGATCCTGTTGCACGGACTCGCGGGTCTTGCGCAGCCCGGTGATCCCGCGCACCTTGACCCAGATGACCAGGGCGCAGATGGCGGCCAGCACGGCCCACGTCCCCGCCACGATCAGGTACGCGGCCCAGGTCCAGATGCCCGCCGTGATCAGCCCCTCGGCGTAGGCGAAGCTGAGCATGACCAGGATAAGGACGCCGAAGAACATGATGGTGCCGCCCAGGGCGGCCGCCAGGCCGACCCGGCGGGCGTCCCCGCGCAACTCAACCTTGGCCAGGTCGACTTCGCATCTGACCAGCGTGGTGACGTCTTTGATGGCCTGCGAGACGAGATCACCGATTGACGGCTCGCTGGCATTGCCTATCGACTGCGTAACTGCGGGCCTGGCCATCCGCACTCCCCTCGCGCGATCGGTGCCGCTCACTTTCCCTGTGTTCGCAGGCGCACAGGGCGGGCAGCAGGTCAGTCCGGCACGAGGGGCCAGGAATGGCCCCTATATCCCGGGAACAGCAGTGCCCCCCGGACGTGATCTTACGGGATTAGCCGGCGGCACTTCAGCGCGGCCTTCCCGCTATTGCGCGGCATGGCCCACAATGACCCGGGCCCGGGAGGTTTTGCGGCCCCGGAAGGGCCAGAAAGGCCGCCCGGCCCGGCGAAGGAGCACGCCACGGGCGGGGCGGGGACGGGGCTCGCGGCGCGGAGGCGGGGGCTCGCGGCGCGGCGGCTGGGGTTCCGGGGCACCCCCCGGACCGGCACCATCCACCCCGGCACGGCGAGCCGGGCTACCAGAGCGTGCACCTTATCATCCCGGACAGTCCCCGGCCCGCCCACAGGCTGACGTGGCCTGGGCCGGGGCCTGCCTCGGCCGCCTTCCGCGGCTGCTGGTCGCGTGGGTACCCGACTGCCGTGCCAGGACCTTGACACCTTTCTACGGCGGATCACCGGGCAGGGAAAGCCCTGACCGAGATGAATTCGTTATCTTGATCAGTCCGCGCGGTCGCATTCTCCGGCGGCGCGGTCCGCCCGGTCCGGCGCGGGCCGTACCGGCCCCGGCCATCCCCATCCGGGTGCCGGGATCAGCTTACCGGGGTGCCGGGCCGCGATGTCCCGGACTCGTTCGGCGGCCAGCCCGACACAACTGGCTGCCCTGGTCCCTGATCCGCTCCGTCCGCTGGTGGCTGGCCCCGGGCCGGCGCAGCAGCCGCCGGGCTACCGCGCCGCGGACCGTGTCACCCCGGCTGATCAGGCCATTTCGGTGAGACGGGGGCCCGCAGGCGAGCCTGGCCGGCTTCGCGGTGGCCGGCCACGGAACTACCCACGGGCCGGAGCCTGCGGCCGAATGCCTGCAATCGTTGGCAGGTTGGCCATGACCAATTGGTAACTTGGCCCGGATAACGTAGTCTTTGCTGAGTGACGGGACCGGCTCTGCCCCCCCGGGGCCGGACCGTTTGGCGACCCCCGCTCTCCCCCCCGGCGGGGGTCGCCCCTTTGCTACCCTTTGCCCAGGTCAGGGCGGATTCGCCGGGACTGCCCAGAACTGTCCGCGGCATTACTGTCCGGTCCTGGCCGCCCCAGCAGGCCGTCCAGCAGCGGGAGGGCGCCCGGCTTGGACAGCGGCTCGTTCCCGGTCCCGCACTGGGGCGACTGGATGCACGATGGGCACCCGGCCTGGCACTCGCAACTGCGAATCGCGTCCGCGGTTGCCGTCAGCCAGTCCCGGGCCGCCCGGAAGCCGCGCTCGGCGAAGCCTGCCCCGCCGTCCTGCCCGTCGTAGACGAACACAGTGAGCTGCCCGGTCGCCGGGTGCTGGTCCGCTGACACCCCGCCCACATCCCACCGGTCGCACGCCGCGAACAGCGGCAGCAGCCCGATCGAGGCGTGCTCCGCGGCGTGCGCCGCCCCCGGCAGGTCCACGCCCGCGGCCAGCAGCCGGCTGCGCCGGCCGGCCGAGATGGTCCACCAGATGGCCCGGGTGCGCAGGGTCTGCGGCGGCAGGCTGAGCGGGGCCTGGCCGAGCGGGCGGCTGGTCCGGGTACTGCGCCGTACGAAGCCGGTCACCTGCCTTCTCACCTGGACGTCACCGAAATGCACCGCCGCGCCCGGCCAGTTCTGCCGGTGCAGCGTCCGGGTGACCTCGATCGCGGTGACCTGCCGGGCCGAGGTGGCATAACCGGGGTCCTCGGGCCGGACCAGCGCCACCCCGGCCGCCAGGTCCAGCTCGTCCACCAGGTACATCTCGCCCTGGTGCGGGTAGACCGCGCCGGTGTGCACGAGCAGGTGCGAGGACGGCTCATCCACCGTCCCGACCAGCCGGCCGGTGCCCTGCTCAACGATCTTGACCGGGCGGCTGCCGGTACCGCGCAGCCCGGTCTGCCGCGGGCGGCCCCGGCTGGTCCAGTACAGCGCGCCGCCCCGGCGGCGCAGCATGCCGCGGCGGCCCAGCGCGCCCGCGATCTCGCTGGCCCCAGGGCCGAATGTGGCCAGGTCCGCATCAGTGAGCGGCAGTTCCGCGGCCGCCGCGCACAGGTGCGGGGCCAGCACGTACGGGTTGCCGGGGTCCAGCACCGTCGCCTCGACCGGGCGGTGCAGCAGCACCTCGGGATGGTGCACCAGGTAGGTGTCCAGCGGGTCGTCCCGGGCGATCAGGACCACCACCGCCGGGCGGCCCGCCCGCCCGGCCCGGCCGGCCTGCTGCCACAGCGCGGCCCGGGTGCCGGGCCAGCCGGCGATGAGCACCGCGTCCAGGCCGGCGATGTCCACGCCCAGTTCCAGCGCGGTGGTGGTGGCCAGGCCGGTGATGGCGCCGGTCCGCAGCGCCTCTTCCAGCGCCTGCCGGTCCTCGCGCAGGTAACCCGAGCGGTAGGCGGCCACCCGCTCACTCTCGGCGGCCGCACCCGCCTCGCGGAGCGCCCGCCGTGCGGCCAGCGCCACCCCTTCGGCGCCCCGCCGGGACCGGGTGAACGCGAGCACGGGGACCTGCCCGGCCACCAGGTCGGCCAGCAGCCGGGCCGCTTCGGCGGTGGCGCTGCGCCGGACCGGCGCGTCCGCCTCGCCGCGGGCCCGGGTCAGCGGCGGCTCCCACAGGCCGAACGTGACCGGCCCACGGGGTGCGGTGTTCTCGGTGACCGCCTCGGCGGGCCGCCCGGTGAGCAGCCGCGCGCACCCGGCCGGGTCGCTGACCGTGGCCGAGGCGAGCAGGAAGACCGGCTCCGAAGCGTCGCCGTGCGCCACCGCCACCCGGTGCAGCCGGCGCAGCACCTGGGCCACGTGCGAGCCGAACACGCCGCGGTATGTGTGGCACTCGTCCACCACGATGTAGCGCAGCCGCCGGTAGAACCCGGTCCACCTGATGTGCCGGGGGAGCAGCGTCTGATGCAGCATGTCGGGCGTGGTGAGCAGGTAGTTGGCGTGGCTGCGGGCCCACTCCCGCTGGGCGGCCGGCGTGTCGCCGTCCACCACGGCGGCCCGGACACCGGGGATGCCCAGCCCGCCCAGCGCGCGGAGCTGGTCGGCGGCCAGGGCCCGGGTGGGGGCGAGATAGAGCACGGTGCCCGCCTCGAGCGCCGCGGTGAGCGCGGGCAGCAGGTAGCCGAGCGACTTCCCGGACGCGGTACCGGTGGCGATGATCACGTCCCGGCCGGCCCGGGCCGCCTCCGCCATGACCACCTGGTGCGCCCACGGCGCGGGCGCGCCGAGCTGGGCAAAGGCGTCGATCAGCGCGGCCGGGACCCAGCTCGGCCAGGCCGCCCGCCGCCCCTCGCGGCCGGCCATGTACTCTACGTGGATCAGGCGTCCGGACTGCGCGCCGTGGCGCAGTACAAGGTCTGCGGGGGAGGCAGCCGCGGGCGGGAACTGGCCGGGCCGGGGCGGGGTGAGCGTAGTCATCGGCTCCCAGTCTGACATCTGTACCCGGGGTGCCTCGACGCGTGAACTCGTGTAGACATGACGTCAGAGCGTGGTTGAATGCGCCACGGGACCAGATGCCTCCCCGGAGGGACCTGCGAAGCCCTCGGGACACAAGACCACTGATGAGATAGACGAAGCCCGGCCAGACGAGGGCTGCATGGCGCTGGAGGATTTGTGGATCTTAAGCTTGACCACCACACCAGGGATGGGATCGAGGTCGTCGATGTCGAGGGCGAGATCGACGTCTACACCGCCCCGCGGCTCCGCGAGCTGCTTATCGAACTGGTGAACAACGGTCACTACCAGCTGGTGGTGAACATGGAGAAGGTCGAGTTCCTCGACTCGACCGGCCTCGGGGTCTTGGTCGGCGGGCTCAAGCGGGTCCGCGCTCATGACGGCTCGCTCGACCTGGTGTGCACGCAGGAGCGCATCCTCAAGATCTTCCGCATCACCGGGCTGACCAAGGTGTTCGGTATTCACGACAGTGTCGACGAGGCGATCACCGCCCGGAAGTCGGGGAAGTAGCGCTGCGCGCTCTTCACCCCGTCATGGCCACTGTCGAAATGAGCTTCACGCCGCTGCCGGTGCACGTCCGGACGGCGCGGCTGGTCGCTACCGCCGTCGCGCGGCGCAGCGGTGTGGAGGAGGCCCTCCTCGACGAAGTTCGCCTCGCCGTAGGTGAGGCGTGTTCGCGCGCGGTCGAAGCGCATCAGGCGCAATGCCCGGCCGAGCCGGTCCGGATCGAGCTGACCGGGTCGGCCGGCCGGTTCGAGGTGGTCGTCACGGACGCCGCGATCGGTGCCGCCGACACTGACGGTGGCACGCCAGGCTGGGCGGCGCGGCCGGCGGGCGGGCTGCCCGGCGACGGCCAGCCGCCGCGGAACGGGACGGCCAACGGTGATAGTGCTCACACTGCGGCTGCTTTCCCGCAGGAGGGACTGGGTCTCGCGGTGATCGCCGGGCTGGCCGACGATGTCCAGTTCACCCGCACCCAGGCCGGGCTCAGCATCAGGATGAGCTGGCCATCTGGCGGCACGGCCGGCTGACCGGCCACGGCGTGCGGGCTGGCGGCCGATGTGCGGACATCTCTGCCAGCCACGGCTGTTATGTGATTACCTGTGCAGGGGAGCAGCGTGGCCCTGCGGCGGGCCCGTCCCCGCCTCGCATCCGGCGGCCGACATGCGTAGACTCCCGGCACTGCTTTTTTGGGCACCGTGTCCATCCTGTGCGTTTCTGGCTGTTTCCGGCGCTGGCCGGTCGGCTGCCGGCCTGTTCCTGGCTGGCCGACCGGGCCCGGGGGCCAGCTGGGCCACTCGCTGGATGGCCACGGGCCACTGTCTAGGAGGACAGAACAAGGATGTCTGGGCTCAAACTCGCCGCGGGGAGCGGGGCGGTCAGTGTCAGCGGCTCCAACTTGACCTGGGTCATCGTTGTCGCCGTCATCGCGCTGCTCGCCCTGGCTGTGGCTGCCGTGCTGGTACGTGAGGTACTCGCCGCCAGCCAGGGCACCGAGCGGATGCAGGAAATCGCCCGCGCGGTGCAGGAAGGGGCGGCTGCTTACCTGCGGCGCCAGTTCCGCACCCTGGGCATTTTCGTTGTGATCATATTTTTCGTGCTGCTGCCGCTGCCCGCGGCCGGACCCGCGGTCACCTGGGGCCGCAGCATTTTCTTCCTGGTCGGGGCGCTGTTCTCGGCCGTGACCGGGTTCACCGGGATGTCGCTGTGCGTGCGCGGCAACGTCCGGGTGGCGGCCGCCGCGCGGGAGGGTGGTGAGCGGCCGGCCATGCGGATCGCGTTCCGCACCGGCGGCGTGGCCGGCATGTTCACCGTCGGCCTGGGCCTGTTCGGCGCCGCGGTAGTGGTGCTGATCTACCGGGAGAACGCGCCGAACGTGCTCGAGGGCTTCGGCTTCGGCGCGGCGCTGCTGGCGCTGTTCATGCGTGTCGGCGGCGGCATCTACACCAAGGCCGCCGACGTCGGCGCGGACCTGGTGGGCAAGGTCGAGCAGGGCATCCCCGAAGACGACCCGAGGAACGCGGCGACGATCGCGGACAACGTGGGCGACAACGTAGGCGACTGCGCCGGCATGGCGGCGGACCTGTTCGAGTCTTACGCGGTCATGCTGGTGGCCTCGCTGATCCTGGGCAAGTCCGCGTTCGGCGACAAGGGCCTGGTGTTCCCGCTGATCGTGCCGATGATCGGGGTGATCACCGCGGTGATCGGGATCTTCGTTGTCTCCCCGCGCACAGGCGACCGCAGCGGCATGACCGCGATCAACCGCGGCTTCTTCGTCTCCGCGGTGATCTCGGCCATCGGGGTGGCGATCGCCTGCTTCACGTTCCTGCCTGCGCACTTCAGCGAGCTGAAGGGCATTACCGACCGGGGCATCGCGGCGTACGGCGGCGACCCCCGCTGGATCGCGTTCGGGGCGGTGCTGATCGGCATCGTGCTGGCCAGCGCCATCCAGTTGCTGACCGGGTACTTCACCGAGGTGAACCGGCGGCCGGTCAGGGACATCGGGCAGAGTTCGGAGACCGGCGCGGCCACCGTCATCCTGTCCGGCGTCGCGTCCGGGATGGAATCCGCGGTGTACGCCGCGCTGCTGATTGGCGGCGCGGTGTTCGGCGCGTACCTGCTCGCCACGGGGAACGCCACCATCGCGCTGTTCGCGGTGGCGATGGCCGGCGGCGGCCTGCTGACCACGGTCGGCGTGATCGTGTCGATGGACTCGTTTGGCCCGGTCACCGACAATGCCCAGGGTATCGCGGAGATGTCGGGCGACGTGGAGGGCGACGCCGCGCAGGCCCTGACCAAGCTGGACGCGATCGGCAACACCACCAAGGCGATCACCAAGGGCATCGCGATCGCGACCGCGGTGCTCGCCGCGACCGCCCTGTTCGGCTCCTTCCGCACCATCGTCGAGCAGGCGCTCGGCACCGGCTCGGGCAGCTTCAGCCTGTCGGTTGACCGGCCGCGGGTCCTGGTCGGCGTGATCATCGGGGCCTCGGTGGTGTTCCTGTTCGCCAGCCTGCTGATCATGGCGGTGGGCCGCGCCGCGCAGGGCGTTGTGCTGGAGGTGCGGAACCAGTTCCGCACCCACCCGGGGATCATGGACTACACCGAGAAGCCCGAGTACAGCCGGGTGATTGACATCGTCACCAAGGATTCGCTGCGCGAACTGGTGACCCCGGGCCTGCTGGCGGTGCTGACCCCGATCGCCGTGGGCTTCGCGTTCGGGTACTCGACGCTGGGCGCGTACCTGGCCGGCGCGATCGCGGCCGGGGTGCTGATGGCAGTGTTCCTGGCCAATTCCGGCGGTGCCTGGGACAACGCCAAGAAGCTGGTCGAGGACGGCAACTACGGCGGCAAGGGCTCCGAGGCGCACGCGGCCACCGTCATCGGTGACACCGTCGGCGACCCGTTCAAGGACACCGCGGGCCCGGCCATCAACCCGCTGATCAAGGTGATGAACCTGGTCTCGCTGCTGGTCGCGACCAGTGTGGTCAAGTACAGCCACAACGTCGGGCTGCGCGTGGGCGTGGCTGTCGTGGCCGTGGGGATCGTGGTGACCGCGATCGTGATCTCCAAGCGGCGGGCCGCCAGCGTGTCCTCGGGCGGCCCGGCGGCGCCAGCCGAGTCGCCCACCCCGGCCGAGCCGGCCGAGCCGTCCGGCCAGGCCCCGGCAGGCACCCCGGGCTGACCCGGGCTGACCGTTCCCGTATCGCGTTGATCCCCCGGCCATCCTGGCGTGGCCGGGGGATCGGCCATAATCGGGGGTCATGACCAAGCGCACGCTGCTGGTGCTGCGGCACAGCAAGTCGGCTTACCCGGCGGACACCGCGGACCTCGACCGGCCGCTGTCCCCCCGGGGCCAGCGCGACGCGGTGGCTGCCGGGCGCTGGCTGCGCGGCGAGGGCCTGATTCCCGACCTGGTGGACTGTTCCACCGCGGAGCGCGCCAGGGAGACCTGGGACCTGATCAGCGACCAGCTTGGCTGGGCCGAGCAGCCCGGCCTGGTGCACTACGATCCCCGGCTGTACGAGGCCAGCCCCGGTGACCTGCTGGCCGTGATCCGGGAGACCCCGGGCGAGGCAGGCATCGTGGCCCTGGTCGGGCACAACCCGGGATCCGCCGAGCTGGCTTCGGCCCTGACCGGTCAGCGGGGGCTGAGCTTCCCCACCTCGGCGGTGGCGGTCATCGGGATCGGCGGCGGCTGGGCCGGGGTGTCGGCGGGCTCCGGGTCGCTGGCCACGCTGTGGACGCCCAAGGGCGGGTCAGCGCTCCCGGCCGGCTGACGGCGCTTCAGGTGGCTCGGCCGCGGCCGGCGGGGGACCGGTCCCGGGGTCACCCTCGTCGGCCGCCTCTACTTCGTCGCGGGGCACCCCGAGCAGGTACAGCACCGAGTCGAGATAGGGCACGCTGACCGAGGTGTCGGCCGCGTCCTTGACCACCGGCCGGGCGTTGAACGCCACGCCAAGACCGGCCGCGGCGATCATGTCCAGGTCATTGGCGCCGTCCCCGATGGCCACTGCCTGGCTGACCGGCACGCCGGCCTGGGCGGCGAACCGGCGCAGCACGTCCGCCTTGCCGGCCCGGTCGATGACCGGCCCGGCCAGCTTCCCGGTCAGCTTGCCCGCCGTGATCTCCAGCGTGTTGGCGGCCGCGTAGTCGATGCCGAGTTCCGCGGCCAGCGGGTCGGTGATCTGGGTGAAGCCGCCGCTCACGATCCCGCACCGGAAGCCGAGCCGGTGCAGCGTGCGGATCAGGGTCCGGGCGCCCGGGGCCAGCTGCAGCTCGCCGCGGACCGCGGCCAGCACCGATTCGTCCAGCCCGGCCAGCATGGCCACGCGCTCCCGGAGCGAGGCGGCGAAGTCCAGCTCGCCCCGCATCGCCGCTTCGGTGATCTTGGCCATCTGCCCGGCGCAGCCGGCCCGCGCGGCCAGCAGGTCGATCACCTCGCCCGCGATGAGCGTCGAGTCCACATCCATCACGACCAGCCGCATGGCGCGCCGGTGCAGGCCGCTGCGCTGCACGGCCACGTCCACGCCCTGCTGCGTCGCCTCCCGGGCCAGGGCCACCCGCAGCGCCCCCGGGTCGGCCCCGGAGACGTCGAACTCGATACAGGTCACCGGACGCTGGGCGAGCCGGTCGATGCGGTCGATGTTCGCCCCGCTGGCCGCGATCCGGCCGGCGATGGCGGCCACCGCGGCGGGAGCAAGCGGGCTGCCCAGCACGGTGACGTGGAGCCGGCCGCGCCGCCGGGCCTGCTCCCCGGAGCCCATCGTGATCTCCGCTTCGAGACCCAGGTCGCCGGCCAGCCCGCGGACCGCCCGGTGGATAGCGGTCAGGTCCGGATCGTCGCCGCAGCCGAGCAGGGTGCCGAGCACCAGCCGTCCCCGGATCACCACCTGCTCGATGTCCAGCACGGTCAGTTCCTGGCCGGCCAGCGCGGAGAACAGCCGGGAGGTCACCCCCGGCCGGTCCCGGCCGGTCAGGGTGACCAGGAGTGTGGTCTGCGCGGCATCCATCGGTGCCCAACGCTACCGGGGCCGGCCGGCCGGCGCGCACTGGTGGGCTGGCCGGTCCGCCATGACGTAGGTTCGGTCTGACACGGTGCGGTTGCTGGAGGGATCTGGATGTCCGACGAGGTGGTACGGCTGTGCGGTGTCGGCGTCCGGCGCGGCGGGTCGATGCTGCTGCGCGACGTGGACTGGACGGTCCACGACGATGAGCGGTGGGTGGTGATCGGGCCCAACGGCGCCGGGAAAACCACCCTGCTGCAAGTGGCCGGGTGCCAGCTGTTTCCCTCCGAGGGCCGCGCCGAGCTGCTCGGCAGCCGGCTCGGCGAGACGGACGTGTTCGAGCTGCGGCCGCGCATCGGGCTGGCCAGCGCCGCGCTCGCCGACCGGGTGCCGCCCGCCGAGAAGGTCATCGACCTGGTGCTCACCGCGTCCTACGCGATCGTCGGCCGGTGGAAGGAGGACTACGAGTCGTCCGACGTCACCCGGGCGGTTGAACTGCTCGACGCGCTCGGCTGCGCGCACCTGATCCGGCGCCGGTTCACCACCCTGTCCGAGGGGGAGCGTAAGCGGGTGCAGATCGCCCGGGCCCTGATGCCCGACCCCGAGCTGCTGCTCCTCGACGAGCCCGCGGCCGGCCTGGACCTGGGCGGCCGCGAGGACCTGCTCCGCCGGATCTCCCGGCTGGCCCGTGATCCGCTGGCCCCGACCATGGTCATGGTCACCCATCACGTGGAGGAGGTGCCGGAGGACTTCACCCACGCCATGCTGCTGCGCCGCGGCGCGGTGCTGGCCGCGGGCCAGATGCACGAGGTGCTCACCGAGCCTAACCTGACCAAGTGCTTCGGGCTGCCCCTGATCCTTGAGCAGCATGGCGGGCGCTGGTCGGCCCGGGCCGCTCAGTAGCGTCATCCCGGCCGGAATGGGTACAGAGCTGGCATGCACGCCCAGCAGGCCATGACGCGGGTTGGCCCGCGGTGAGGGGGGACCGGGTCGAGATCGTGATCGACGCCGGTGGCTCGTCGCGCACCTACGAGGTGGCCGCGACCCGGGCCGGCCGCCGGGTCGAGGTCGTCACCGGGCGGGGCGTCGTCGAGGTCATGGAGGTCACTCGGGGCGGCGCCGTGGTGCGCACCGCCCGGTTCATGGCTAGCCGGGTACTCGCCCTGGTGGAGCACCCGGCCAGCGACGGCGGACCGGACAGCGCCCGGCGGCCGGCCCGCGCCGCTGACCCGGCGGGCTCAGCCGGGCCCGCGGAGCCGGTCAGCATGGTCGATGACGCCGTGGACCGGACCATCTCCCAGCTGGGCTAGCCCGGCGCCACGGGCCGCCGGTTCTGCTACGTTCGTGGCTCCGGTGAGTGCTGCCCGGGAAGGAGCCGCCATGGCCGGAAGGCCGCTGACCGTCCTGTTCATGCCGGAGAGCGCATACGGCCCGACCAACAACTGCATCGGTATCGGGGACGTGCTGCGCCGCCGCGGGCACCGGGTGGTGTTCGCGGCTGAGGCGTCCTGGAAGGGCCGCCTGGAGCCGCTGGGGTTCGAGGAGGACCTGGTCGAGCTGGCCGCGCCGGCCGCCACCGAGCAGGACGCCGGGCAGTTCTGGAAGGACTTCATCGCCAGCACCGCCCCGGAGTTCCGCAAGCCCACCATTGAGCAGCTGGAGACCTGGATCAAGCCGGTCTGGGCGGAACTGATCAGCGGGGCCCGGTACGGCCAGGAGCAGCTGACCGCGATCGTGGCCCGGACCCGGCCGGACGTGATCGTCGAGGACAACGTGATCTGCTTCCCCGCGCTGATCACCGCGGGGGTGCCGTTCGTCCGGATCGTGTCCTGCAACCCGCTGGAGATCGCCGGTCCCGGGCTGCCCCCGGCGTTCTCTGGCTACCCGGCGGGCAGCCCAGACCGCGCGGCCCAGACTCAGGGGGCCCAGGCTCAGGGGGCCCAGGCTCAGTGGGCAGAGTTCCGCGCCGAGTACGACCGGGTGCACCGGGCCCTGTGGGCGGAGTTCAGCGACTGGGTGGCCAGCCAGGGCGCGCCCCCGCTGCCGGACCTGGAGTTCATCCACACCGGCCAGGCCAACCTGTACGTCTACCCGGAACTGGCCGACTACCGGCGGACCCGGCCGCTCGGCCCGGCCTGGCAGCGGCTCGACTCCTCGGTCCGCGAGACCGACGAGCAGTACACCGTGCCTGCCCCGCTGGCCGCCCAGGACGGGGCCCTGATCTACTTCTCGCTGGGCTCGCTCGGCTCGGCCGACGTGCCGCTGATGCGCCGGGTGATCGGCTGCCTGGCCGCCACGCCGTACCGGTACATCGTGTCCATGGGACCGCTGCACGCCGAGCTGGAACTGGCCCCGAACATGGCCGGCGCCGAGTTCCTGCCCCAGACGTCCGTCATCCCGCAGGCTGACCTGGTCATCACGCACGGCGGGAACAACACCACCACGGAATGCCTGCACTTCGGCAAGCCGATGATCGTATTGCCGCTGTTCTGGGACCAGCACGACAACGCGCAGCGGATGCACGAGCTGGGGCTCGGCGTCCGGCTGGACAGCTACCGGTTCACCGACGCTGAGCTGCACGGCGCGCTAAGCCGGCTGCTTGGCGACCGTGCCCTGCACGAGCGGCTGGCCCGGGCCGCCGCCCAGATCCAGGCCCGGCAGGGGCTGCGCCAGGCGGCCGACATGATCGAGGAAGCGGCCGGCCGCTGACCGGCGGCCGGGGCGGGCGGGGAACTGGGCTGACGGGCACTGGGCTGACGGGGACTGGGCGGCGGCTGGTCAGGCGGCCAGGAATCCCTGGCTGACGGCCCTGGAGATCAGCTCCCGGGCGAACTGGCCGAGCGCGGCGGAACCGTCCTCGATCAGCGCCACCTTGGCCAGTACCTGACTGGCCGTGACACCGTGCTGGGCCCAGGTTCCCCCGCCCAGCTGATAGTTGGCCAGCATCGGCTGCAGCCGGTCGAGGGCCCGGGCGAACCTGGCTTCCGGCGTGCGCCGCTCCTCGAACTCGTCCCAGAGCGCCCGGAAGCTGGCCGCCTGGCCGGCCGGCAGCAGCGCGAACAGCCGGTCCGCCGCGGCCTGCTCTGCCTCCTCCTGCTCGGCCTGGGCCTGCTCCCCGGCGTAGACGAACAGGTCGCCCGCGTCGATCTCCACCAGGTCGTGCACGATCGTCATGGCCGTGACCCGGCTGAGGTCGGTGCCGGTGGGCGCGTACTCGCCCAGCACCAGGCTCATCAGGGCCAGGTGCCAGGAGTGCTCCGCGGAGTTCTCCCGCCGGCTGCCGTCGGTGAGCTGGCTCTGCCGGAGCACGCCCTTGAGCCGGTCGGCTTCCAGCACGAATCGCAGCTGACTGTCCAGGGGTTGCATACCCCTATTCGACCAGGCGGCTGGCGGCTCACCGGACCCCCGTACCAGCACATGCCCCCTGACGTGCGATCATGTCCTGGGGGACCCAACGATGATACGGGGGACCGGCTCATCAGGTCCGCCCTGGCCGGGCCGTCGCCCGGCCAGGGCGGACCACCTCCGCAGCATCGCGGGCCGCCCAGTTCGCAGTATCCAGTGACCCGGGGCGAGCACATGGTCAGGACCGACGAGGACCGGCGCGATGCCCAGGTCCGCGACCAGGCCGGCGGCCACCATCACCACATGATCTGCCGGGAGTGCGGCACGGTTGCGGATGTGGCGTGCGCGACCGTGCACACCCCGTGCCTGGACCGGGCGGCCAGCGCGGGATTCACCATCGAACGCGCGGAAGTCACGTTCTTGGGGCGCTGCGCGGGATGCCGGGCTGGCCGGCCAGCCGGCCAGCCGGGCCCGGCCTGACCTGGCCGGGCCGCCGCCACCAAGCCACGGCGCCCCTGGTTCCCGTCCCCCCCCGGGCCAGGGGCGCCGTCCTGTGCGCGCGTGCCTGACCGCAGCGCGGCGGGCTGCTGTTTACTCGGTGCGCAGCGTGCCAGCGGCTGGCGTCCGGGCGGCCACCGCGGCGGGCACCAAGGCCAGCACGTTCCCGGCCACGATGAGCGCCCCGCAGCCAGCGGCCAGCAGGAGCACCGGCACGCCGGGGTCCGGCGCCACGCCCAGGGATGCAGCGAAGCCCTGCCACGCCCAGCGCCCGCCGCCGATGCCCAGCGGCACGCCGACCGCGATGGCGACGATCAGGGTCAGCGTTGTCTGCCAGACGACGATGGCCCGGACCTGGGCCCGGGTCATGCCCAGGGTCTTCAGCAGGGCCAGGTCCCGGCGCCGCCGGCGGACCGAGGCCAGCACGGTCAGCGCGAGGAACAGCACCGCCGCCGCCGCCAGGCCGAGCGCCAGGGCCAGCGGCTGGCTTCCCAGCTGCGCGGAATTGAGGATGGCCGCTGGCCGCGCGTGATCCAGGTCCAGCTGGTAGGTGCCGCCGGGAGTGCCATCCGGGTTGGCCGACGTGATCAGGTGCACCAGCCGGGCCCGCTGGGCGGCGCTGGTGCCTGGCACCAGGTCGATGGCCACCGCTGAGGGAGCGGCCTGAGCGACCTGGGCCGGTGACGGCCGCCCGCCCCCGGTCAGGCCCTGGGTCGCCAGCAGGGCCTGCTCGGAGAGCATCGCGCCCTGGCCGAGCGAGACATGCTGCGATATCGCCACGCCAAACGAGGGCAGCGTCACCGTTCCCACGATGGTGAGCCGGCGCCGGTACGGCCTGCTGCCTACCAGGACGGTGCCGCCGATGTGCTGGCCGAGCTGGCGCAGGGTCACCGCGCCCAGCTCGATCTGGTCATTGCCGCTGACCGGCTGGCCGCTGGTGGTGGGCGGCTGGACCGACCCGCGCTCGCGCTGCAGCCCGAGTGCGGGGACCACCCGGCCATCGATCACCAGCTGGCTGAACCCAAAGCTGGACCAGGCCGCCACCGCGGGCTGCCCGCCGACCAGCCGGTTCATCACGCCCGGCGTGAAGTTCCCGTAGCCGCCCTCGGCCTGGATCAGGATCTGCCAGTTCCACCCGTACCGGGCTGGATGCGTGATCAGGCCGTTCAGGCTGGTCCCGAACACGACCGCGGCGATGACGGCCGTCACCGCGGCGATGGAGCCGAGCAGGGTGGCCCGGACCGGGACCGCCTGCTGGCCCGATCCCGGCTCCAGGGCATTGCGGCTGCCCACCACCGCGGAAGCCGGCAGGCCGGCCACCGCCGTGGCCTGCGCGACGACCGAAGGCCGTGGCGGCGCCGGGTGGGCCGGCCGCCGGACCGCCGGACCAGCGGCGGCGGCGAGGAATCCGAGCAGGATAGCGGCCAGCGCGGCGGATCCGGCCCCCAGTACGAGACCGTCGGCCTGGATTCCCCGGGCCGGGTCGAACTGGCGCACCGGGCCTACCGGGGCCAGCGGGGAGAGCGCTACCGCGCCCAGCACGGCGATGATCGTGCCGCCGAGGATCGCGGCCACGCCCGGCAGGCTGGCCCCGAGCGCCGCCTGGGCCCGGCTGGCCCCGAGGGCGCGCAGCACGGATATGTCCGGTGCCGACCGGCTGAGCAGCTGCAGCAGCCCTGCCCGACCAGCACCAGCATGGCCGCGGCGGCGATCGTACCGAACACGGCGAGGGCGACCGCCTGGGGCCGGATCGCCTGCTGCACCTCGCTGCGGGTGACATCTGAGCGGCTGATGGCGAATGTCAGGCCGTTCGGCTTCTGGTGGGTGGCCCGGAACATCCGTTGCTGTAGGGACGTGGCCAGGGCGGCCAGGTGGCGCTGCAGGGCACCGATACCGGCGGTCCCGTGAGCCAGCCGGACCCCGATCCAGGCGAACTCATAGTAGGGCAGCAGCTGCCGGGTGGCGGGGGGCGGCAGGATCGCCGCCTGCTGCTGGTCGGACTGGTCGATCAGCACCGGCGGGATATCCACGATGGCGGTGACCCGGAACGTGACGCGCCGGCCAGGGAGATCTGATAGGTCAGCGGGTTCAGCCGGTAGAACTGGTACGTCACCCGGCCGCCGGTCCACACGCCGAACATTCGCGCGATGTCCGGGCTGAGGGCGATCTGCCTGGTCGCGCCGAGCTGGGGCGCCCGGCCCGCGAGCACCGTCATCCGGTCCTGGCTGAAGTAGCTGCCGTTGAAGCTGCCGGTCACCGCGTGGGTGAGGAACGAGTCACGGACCCGGCCGTGCACCACTGGGTTGGCGGCCAGTCCCATGTACGCGGCGCTGGCCGTGATCCCCGGCAGCCCCGAGATCAGCCTGATCGGCTCGGTTACCGGTATCCCGGGCGGTTTTCCTGGCACGTTGATGAACGCGTCGCTGATGTTGACCGACGCCAGGTAGCGGCCGTACGCGGACGCGGTGCGGCGGGCGCCGGCCAGCGCGGCCAGGGCCACGGCGCCGGGCAGGCCGCCGATGAGGGCCACGGTGAGCACCGCCCGCCAGGAACGGCCGCCGGTGGCGCGCCACAGGTACCAGGCGGCGCGCATTACCGCGTCACTTTCGCGGGGCCCCGGCCCGGCCAGCTGATCATGCGGCCCATGCTCCGCTGGCCGGGCGGCCCGCACTGGAAGGGCGGCACCACTAAATCGGGGAAGGCAGCACTACCGTGCCCGGCCGCCCCTGTGCGGCTGGCCGGTGGCACGCTACGATCACCGGCTGATGGACAAGATCCGGGTCGCGCTGGCCGAAGACAACGTGCTCCTCCGGGAGGGTGTCTCCCGGCTGGTCGCGTCGAACGAGGATTTCGAGCTGGTCGGCACGGCCCCCGACCTGCCGCAGCTGCTGGCCCTGGTGGCCACGGCGCAGCCGGACGTGGTGATCACCGACATCCGGATGCCGCCGACCGGGACCAACGAGGGCATCCAGGCCGCCGCGTGGCTGCGGGAGCACCACCCGTCAGTGGGCGTGGTGGTGCTCAGCCAGTACACCGCGCCCGGGTACGCGATGTCGCTGCTCGAGCACGGTTCGGCGGGCCGGGCCTATCTGCTCAAGGAACGGGTGGCCAGCGTGGACGAGCTGGCCCGGGCCATCCGCGCGGTGGCCGGCGGCGGATCGGTGATCGACCCGATGGTGGTGGACGAGCTGGTCCGCGCCCGGTCCCAGCACCAGCTGTCCAGCGTGAGCCAGCTGACCCCGCGGGAGGCGGAGATCCTGGCCGAGATGGCCCAGGGCAAGAGCAACGCGGCCATCGCGGCCGCGCTGACCGTGTCCGAGCGTGCGGTGGAGAAGCACACCAACTCGATCTTCGCCAAGCTCGGGCTGAGCGAGGAGAAGGACCTGAACCGCCGGGTCAAGGCGGTGCTGCTCTACCTGAGCGAGGCGCACCAGAGCTGACCCGCTGACCTGGGCGGATGGCCGCCCGGGGGGTGGCCTCCCCGGCGAATGGGTGCCAGCACCCTCGGCTGGCCGGGGTGCCCCGTGACAAGCTTGAACCATGACCACCCCGCACGCAGTGGTCGTGGTAGACGACCAGGCCCCGTTCCGGCTGGCCGCCAAGGCCGTGCTGCGCCGCCTGGACTGCTTCGAGCTGGCCGGGGAGGCGTCCAGCGGGCAGGCGGCGATCGAGCTGGTTGACGCGCTGCATCCAGCGCTGGTGCTGATGGATATCAACATGCCCGAGATGAACGGGATCGAGGCGACCCGCCGCATTGTGGCCGCCCATCCCGACGTGGTGGTGTTCCTCTGCTCCACCTACGACGTGGCCGACCTGCCGCCCGCCGCAGTGGACAGCGGCGCCGCCGGGTACCTCAACAAGGAGCAGTTCGGCGCGGACACCCTGCGCCGGCTGTGGGCCGAGCGCGGCTCAGGCACGTTCGCCACCACCTGACCCGCCACCTCCCGGGAACCCCCGCCACCCCGGCCTCCGGCCCCGCACCCCAGCCTCCGGGCCCCGCCCCCAGCCTCCGGGTCCCGCCCCCGAGCCTCCGGGTCCCGCCCCCGAGCCTCCGGGTCCCGCCCCCGGCATCCCCGGGAAGTGCGTGGCCGTGGCAGTCACGTAGTCCTGACTACGTGGCTGTGACATTCAGGTAGTTGGGTGGGCGGCCCGGGAGGGCGTAGCTGGGGCAGGTCATGTAGTTGGCAGCGGCCGGGCCGTGCATGACTGCCTGGCCATCGCTGGCCCGGCGGCCCCGGGAGTTCCGGCGGGCGGGTGGGGTGGTGGTTTTCGTTCTGCTTACTGGTTGTGGTGGTCCAGGATCGGGACCGAGCCGCTGATCGTCGTGCCGTGGCCGGGCTGCGACTCCCAGCGGACGGTGCCGCCGATCGCGCCGAGCCGGTCGGACATGTTGACGAACCCGTGCCCGCCACGGGCCTGGGCGGCGTCGAAGCCGGGGCCGTCGTCGCTGACCGAGAACAGCAGGCCACCGGATTCCTGCCACAGCCGTACCTGCACGGCCGCCTCCGCGGCGTGCTTGCCGGCGTTCTGCAGGGCCTCCAGGCAGCAGAAGTAGACCGCGGTCTCCACGCCCTGGGAGTAGCGGCCGATGCCGTCGGTGTGCACGGTGACCGCGAGCGGCGACCGGCTGGCCGCGGCGCGCAGCGCCTCACCCAGGCCATTGTCGGCCAGCAGCGGCGGGTAGATGCCGTGCGCCAGCTCCCGCACCTCGCGGATCGTGGCCTGGACGTCCTCGGCCATCGCGCCCAGCATCTCGATCCCGGCGGCCGGGTCGTCGGCGATGATGTCGGTGGCCAGCCGGAGGTTCACGGCCAGCGCCACCAGATGCTGCTGGGCCCCGTCGTGCAGGTCGCGCTCGACCCGGCGGCGCTCGGCGTCCCCGCTGGCCACCACCCTGGCCCGGGACTCGCGCAGCTCGTCGGCCTGGTGGCGCAACTCGTCCAGGGTGGTCTGCAGCGCCGCGTCCAGCTGGACGTTGTAGAAGGCCAGGCCGGCCTGGCGGGCCAGCTCGGTGAGCACCCGCTCGTCTTCTTCGCTGAACACGTCGGCGCTGGCCGGGCGCTCGATGACCAGCAGGCCGAGCAGCTCGCCCGCGTGGCTGATCGGCGCGACCCGCAGCTGGCCGCGGTCCCGCCCGGCCAGCAGCGAGGGCAGCCAGACCGAGGTCCACGCGTTGCCGGACACCCCGGCCCGGGTGACCACCGGGCGCTCCCGGTCGCCGAGCACGATCGACCGGCGGCCGGCGTCGGGCACCGACACGGCCAGCTCCAGCACGTCGCCGGTCCCGGTGTAGATCTCCGCGCTGGTCAGGCCCATGGTCTTGCGCAGTGACTCGGCCAGCTGGAGCAGCAGCTCGTCCATGGCCACGGCCCGGGTCATCCGGCTGCCGAACGTGCGCAGCACCTCATCGGGAGCCTCTTTGGCCCCGTACACGAACCGGGTGGCCGAGCCCAGCAGCCGGTCCCGGGCGGGCAGGTAGCCGATCGCGGCCACCGCCGCGGCCAGCATGGACAGCCCGAGGATCTGCCGGCCGCCGTGGTCGGCGGGCCGCTGGCCCAGGCCGAGCACGATGACCACGTAGATGGCGGAGACCACGACGCTGAACCCGGCCAGCGACAGCACGTGGACCAGCAGCCGGCCCGCCAGCGGGGCCAGCTGCGCGCTGGTGCTCGCGACCAGCCCGGCGGGCACGGCCGCGGTGGCCGCGGCGGCCACCGCGCCAACCGGGCCGGGCCAGCCGACCAGCAGGTGCAGCACCCCGCAGACCAGGGCGGCGTTCGCGGCCAGCACCAGGCCGACCGCGAGCCACTGCATCCGCTCCCGGTCCCGGCCGCCCAGCCGCAGGTAGCGCAGGCGGGCGGCGGGCAGCACAGCCAGCAGCACGACCGGCCAGATCACCATGGCCGCGGGGCGGGAGAACTGGTGCCCGGTGACGGCCAGCAGCAGCCCGGTGACCAGCGCGGCCAGGTAGCCGGCGATGGCCGTGATGCGCCGGGCCTGGCTGATGAGCCGCCCGTCCGGCGCGGCCAGCACGAAATGCGCGCTGGCCGCGATGACCAGTGGGCCGGCGATGGTGGCCACCGCCCGGGCCAGTCCGTGCGCGCCGGGTGGCGGCTGGCTGCCCAGCCGGGCCGCGGTCAGCCCGATGGCCCCGGTGAGCGCGCCCGCCGCCAGCTGCCACTGCCCGGACAGGCCAGGGGCCACGCTGGCGGCCACGGCGGCCACCGCCCAGGCCAGACAGAGCGCGTAGCCGACCGCCTGCACGGCCGGGAGGCCGGCCGGGTCCTGGACCCGCAGCCCGGCCACCACGACCGCCACCGTGACCGCGGTCAGCGCCGTCCCGGTGGCCACCCGCCAGCCGTGGCCGGTGCTGCCGGGCAGCGCGCTGGCCGCGGCCGGGCTGGCCACGCTGTCCTGGACTCGCGCGTTCATGCCCGCCCCGGTTCTGGCCGCCGGGCGGCCGGTGGGAATCCGGGGGGCCGCATGGTCAGCGCGCCTCGATGATGACCGGGCCGCTGGTGTCCGGTTCGGCTTCGGTGTCCTCGATCCGGCCGTCCCGCATCCGCACCACCCGGGCGGCCGCGGCGGCCACCCCCGCGTCGTGGGTGACCATGACGATGGTCTGGCCGCCGGTGTGCAGCCGCCGGAGCAGCTCGATGACCTCATCCCCGCCCGCTGAGTCGAGCGCGCCGGTGGGCTCGTCAGCGAGCAGAAGCGTCGGCTCGTTGGCCAGCGCCCGGGCGATGGCCAGCCGCTGCCGCTGGCCGCCGGACAGCACCCCTGGCACGGCACTGGCCTTGTCGCTGATGCCGAGCAGGTCGAGCAGGTCGCGGGCCCGGGTCTCGGCCATCTTCCGGCGGCGGCCGGCGATGACTGCGGGCAGCGCCACGTTCTCCAGCACGGTCATCCCCTCCAGCAGGTTGAAGAACTGGAAGACCAGCCCGATGTGCCGCCGGCGGAGCCGGGCCAGGTCATCCTCGCTGCGCCCGGTGACCTGTTCCCCGGCCACGGTGATGTCGCCCTCGTCGGGGGTGTCCAGCCCGGCCACCAGGTTCAGCAGGGTGGACTTGCCACAGCCGGACGGGCCCATCAGGGCCACGAACTCGCCGCTGGTGATGTCCAGGTCCACCCCGCGCAGCGCGCGCACCGGGGCGTTCTCGGCCTCGAAGGTCTTGCGCACGCCGCGCATGACCAGGGCCGGAGAGTTGTCGCTCATTCCCCCCCCATTCGGGTTGTCAGGTCGATAGGGCCGCTGGGCCAGCCAGCGGGGTGGCCGCGTGGGCCGCGGTCCCGCTCGCCGCTGTGATCCCGGTCCCGGCCGTGGTGGCGGTCCCGGTCCCCGCTGCCGCTGTGGTCCCGGTTTCAGCCGCCGCGGCCATCCCGGCGGACCCGGCCTGGCCGTTGGCCAGGTGGATGATCTTGTAGGCGGTCACCGGGGTGTCGCGCCCCTTGACCATCTGGGCGCCAAGCGGGACGGTGTGCACCGGCATGCTCAGCGCCTGCAGGGTGGCTTCGGACAGTACCGTCTCGCCCGCCTCGGCGAACTGCTGCAGCCGCTGGGACAGGTTCACCGTGTCGCCGACCAGCGTGTATTCCAGCCGTTCAGCCGAGCCGAGCAGCGCCGCCGCGGCCTCGCCGCTGGACAGCCCGAGCCCCAGGCCGAACGCGGGCAGGCCGTCGGTGGCCCAGTGCTCGTTGATGCCGGCCTGCAGGTCATGCATGACCGAGGCGGCGGCCACCGCCCGGTCGGCGTGATCGGGCTGCGGGAACGGCGCGCCGAACACCGCCATCACCGCGTCCCCCACGAATTGCATCACCGTGCCCCCCTCACCCAGGATGGCCCGGTTCATCGCGGCCCGGTGCGTATTCAGCTGACCAGCCAGCTCGCTCGGGTCGGCGTGCTCGGCGATCGTCGAGTACGACCGGATGTCGCTCATCAGCACGGTCACCACGACCCGCTCGGTCTCGCCGATGTCGCGCCGTTCCTGGCGGAGCTTGTCCGCCAGCCCGCTGGGCAGCAGCCGGGACAGCGTCTCGCCCTGTTCCTCGCGGTCCACGATGGCCTGGTGCAGCAGGCGGAGGCGGCGCAGCGCGCCGCTGTCACCCACGGACACCCCCTCGGCCAGCTTGACGAAGACCGCCTCGACCTCGGCGTCCACCGCCTCGGCGGCGCTCTTCCTGGACGCGGCGATGGCCTTGATCGGCTTTCCCTCGGCGATCATGCCGAGCAGCTCTTCCTCGCCGGAGGTCAGCCCGCCGGGCTGCACCACCGGCCGGACCAGCGCCTCGACGATGGCCGGGTCCAGCGCGGTGCCGCCGGTGGCGACCGCGCGGATCGCGTCGACCAGCTGGTTGCCCTCAGCGACGTGGTCCTTCAGCAGGTAGCCGTAACCAGCTGACCCCTCGGCCAGCAGGGACACCGCGTACTCCGGGTCCTCGTACTGGGAGAGCACCACCACCCCGGTGCCCGGATGGCGCTTACGCACCTCCTTGGCCGCGTCGATGCCCTCCCGCTGGAACGACGGTGGCATCCGGATGTCGGTGACCAGCACCTGCGGGCTGGTTGCGGCGGCGCCGTCGATGACCCCCGAGTAATCCTCGGCCACCCCCACGATGCTCAGGTCGCGGTGCCGCTGGATGAGGGCACGCACGCCCTCACGCACGATCAGGTTGTCGTCCGCGAGGAGGACGGTGATCGGTTCGGCCCGGTCGGCGTCAGTGTGCTCCACGTAACAAGTTTTCGCACATCAGGCCGCGGCCCGCCAGTGGGCAGGCATGTATCCGGCCGGTAGTGGTGGCACACCCGGGGCGGGCTGGCCAGCGTCCCGTCATTCGCTGCGCAGGATGCTGGCGGGCCGGGCCCGGGCCGCGGACTCCCCGGGAATGGCCGCGATGGCGGCCGAGAGCACGAGCCCGGCCGCGGCCAGCACGGCCAGTGCCACCGCCGGGACGACCATGACCGGCTCGATGCCCAGCTGGTGGGCGAAGATCAGCCACGCCGCCCGGCCGCCGAGGATCCCGGCCGGGATGCCGAGCAGCAGGGCGGCAGCGCTGAGCGTGCTGGCCTGCCAGCTCACTGAGCTGCGCACCTGCCCGCGGGTGAAGCCCAGGGTGCGCAGCACGGCAAAGTCGCGCCGCCGCCGGCGGACCGAGGTCAGCAGCAGGTGCGCGAGGGTGATCAGGGCGAGCACGCTCAGCGCGATGCCGAGCAGCAGCGGCAGGTCCTGGACCTGCCCGAAATTGACCAGGTCGGTGGGCGTGACCGGGCCCTCGGTAATGAACGGGCCGAGCCGGGCTTCCCGGTCGGCCAGCTGGCTAAGCGCCGCCGGGCCACTCACAGCGGACGGGCGCAGCCGCACGAGCAGCGTGTCCAGCGGCGGGGCGGGCAGGCCAGCAGGCAGCAGCGCACGCAGCCCACCGACGGTGAGCGCGGCGCCTTTGCCGAGGCCGAGAGCATCGCCCATGGTGGGGAAGACGGCACTGCCCACGATCGTGAGCCGACGCGGCCGGAAGCCGGCCAGCGATACTTCGAGCCGTTCTCCCAGGTGGGCGTGCACAGCGGCGAGCGTCCGCTGCCCGACGGTCAGCTGGCCCGGGCCGCGGGGCAGGTGACCCTGGGTGAGCACGGGCATGAGCGAGCCATGATGACCGGGCAGCAGGGCGATAGCGTCAGCTCTGACGCCCTGGACAGTAAGCGGCGCACCGGAATAGCCTGCGGCCCACGCGGCCACTGCGCGGTCACTGGCCATGCTGTCGGCGGCCTGGCTGATTCCACCCAGCCCAGCGTTGCTGATGTAGCCGTTCCAGGTGACCCCGTACAGCCGCGGCGTGGTGAGGAGGTGGCCGAGACTGGCTGAGAACACCAGCGCCGCGGTCAGCGCGGCCACGCCGATCACCGCACTGGCCACGGTGCTGCGTACGGGCACCGCGGTCCGGCCTGCTCCCGGCTGCAGCGCTAGGCGGATGCCGACCAGCGCGGTTACCGAGCTGATGCTGGAGGTGGCCCCGGCCGCGGCCCGCGATCCCCGGCGCTGGCCGGGCCCGGCCGCGACGGCCCGGCCCAGCCGGGCCTGCGCCGCGCGCCAGGCCGGCCAGGCCGCGCACGCGGTCACGGCCAGCACCGTGCCCGCCAGGCCCAGGCCGAGGACTGGGCCATCGGCGTACGGTCCCGGGTATGGCTCGGCGATCCGGGCCAGTCCTACCGGCAGCACCGGGGACACGGCCACCGCGAGCAGGGCGCCTGCTACCCCGCCGGCCAGGCCGATGACCCCGGCCCGGGCGAGGCTGACGGCGAGCAGACCCCGGCGGCTGATGCCGAGGGCCAGCAAGGTGCCGTTGTCCGGGCCGTCCAGGAAACTGAGCCGGGCCAGCAGCTGGCCGAGGACAAGCAGGCCGAGGACCGCCAGCAGCCCGGCAAGCAGCCATAGCGCGACCGCCTGGAGGTGGATCGAGCGCTCGGTGTTCGCCGCCTGGGTGGCCAGTGGGTAACTCTCCGTCACCTTACCCAGTGCTAGATGCCTGACTTCCCGCCCGATCGCGGGCAGGTCCGCCGGGCCATGGCGGAGCCGGAGCGCCACGCCCGGGGAGACGCCAAAGCCGCTGGAGTGCGCGCGGTAAAACGCGGGCGTCGCCCACACGTAGTCCGTGCCGGTACCGGTCTGCGGCGGGAATTCCGACGGCGCGGCATCGATCCCCACGATCCGCAGTGAGATCCGGTCCAGGTGGTGGCTTGCGGCCAGCACGGAGGTGCGCAGGGTGCCGCCGACCGCGAGGCCCTCCGCCTGGGCCAGGGTGAAGGAGATATCGACCTCGTTGCCGCGCGCCGGGTTGGGCAGCCGGCCCGCGAGGATCTTGCGGTGCCAGAACTGGCCGGGCACAACGCTGGTCTCGGGAGCGAGGATGAACGCGGCGGCCGGATCGGCCAGCGTGTACCCGGCCAGCGCCACGGACTGGGTGACCTGCGGCAGCCGTCCGGCCGCGGCCAGCGAGAAGTGGGCAAACGTCCGGGACTGGCCAGGAAACGAGAACAAGATCACGTCGGGGGCATCGCTCCAGGCCACCAGGCTGGGGTAGGCGGAGTCGGTCCGCCGGGCGCCAGCCGTAGCCGCCTGCACCACGCCGGAGAACATCCCGGCGATCAGGGCCAGCATCAGCCAGGTCCGCCACCGCGTGCGAAATTCGGCGCGTAACACGAGCCAGCTAGCGCTCATTGCCTCCCCCGCCGGCCTCGGTGGCCGGGCCCGGCGTCACCACGGCAGGCAGCGCCGTCAGCCCGGACCGAGCCGTTGCCATCCATTGCGCCACGCCGGCGTGCTGGACCGTAAGGGGGCAGGCATCCCGGCCACCGGTGGTGGTTGCCGCACCCAGGCAGTGTGCGGGAGCACCCTGGCTAGCCGTCCCGGCGCTGCCTACGCTCAGCTCATGGACAGCCAGGGCGCTGCGGCCCAGCCGGGCGGTCGGGCCCGATGCGGGTAGTGCTGCGGCTGGCGGCGCATGAGCTGCGGGCCCGCTGGGCGGGCTGGGCGGTGCTGGTCCTGCTGGTCGCGGTGGCTGGTGGCGCGGTGCTGACCGCCGTCGCGGGGGCGCGGCGGACAGCCACCGCCTATCCCCGCTTCCTGCACGCCTCACACGCCTCCGACCTGCTGGTCGCGCCGGCCGGGACCGGTGTCGGCGGCTATGACGCCGCGCTCGCGCGGCTGCCCGGGGTAGCCCAGATCGACCCGGTGGTCGGGCTCAACGTTCAGCCCGTCGGGCCGGGCGGGCAGGTCAATCTCGCGGCGGTCACCCAGGCGCCACTGGACCGGCGAGGGAGCCAGCTGAACATCCCCAAGGTGCTGGCCGGGCGGCTGCCGCGGCCGGACCGCCCAGGTGAGATCGCGGTAACGGCGCCCGCCGCGGCCCAGCTGCACGTCCGCCTGGGCGGCCTGCTGGCGATGAAAGCGCTCGCCAACCCCGGCCCGGGCCGGCCGGGAAGCCCGGCTGGCCTGCCGCGCAGGCTGGCCGAGCGGGTGGTCGGCATCATCGTCACCCGGTCCTCGGTGGTCCCGGTCACCGACAACGACCGGGCCCCGTACATCCTGGCCAGCCCGGCGCTGTGGCACCGGCTGGGCCCGCGGTACCGGGGCTTCGACGGCACCGCGGTCAAGCTGAGCCCGGGGGCGGCTCCCGGGACCGTGGGCGGCGAGGCGCAGGCGCTGGCCCGCCGGTTTCCCAGTACCGGGAACGTCATCTACCTCTCCGACGAAGGGACCCAGGTCGCGGCCATCCAGCGGTCTATCCGGCCCGAAGCCGTCTCGCTGGCCGTCTTCGCGCTCGTGCTGGCGGTCACCGCGCTGCTGATCATCGGCCAGGCGGCGGCCCGGCTGCTGGCCGCGGCGGCCAACGACCATCCGGTGCTGGCTGCCCTGGGCATGACCCGGGGCCAGCTCACCGCGGCCGGGCTGGCCGAAGCGGCGGTAGCCGGGGTGGCCGGGGCGCTGCTGGCCGCCGGGGTGGCGGTGGCCGCCTCGCCGCTGATGCCGGCCGGCGCCGCGCGGCTGGCTGAGCCGGACCCCGGCATCAGCGTGGACTGGGCCGTGCTGGTCCCCGGCGCGGCCGCCATCGTCGTGCTCCTGCTGGCCCTGGCTGCCTGGCCGGCCTGGCGGCTGTCCGGCGTCCGCGCGATCAGCGTCGCGGACGCGTCGGCTGGCGGCGGGGCAGGTCCCGGGTCGCGGCTGGCCACCTGGCTGGCCGGGTGGGGCGCGCCGCTGGCGGTGACGGCGGGGGTCCGGCTGGCGCTGGAGTCTGGCCGGGGACGGTCGGCCGTGCTAGTCCGCGCCGCGCTGGCCAGCACCATCCTGGCGGTCCTGGCGGTGACCGCGGCCGGCACGTTCGGAGCCAACCTGCTGCGGTTCGTGTCCACCCCCCAGCTGTACGGGCGGACCTGGGATGCCGCCGTCGATGTGCAGTTCCAGACCGTGACCCCCGGGCAGGCCGAGCGGTGGTTCGGCCATTCGGCCGCAATCACCGGCTGGACGTTCGGGGACCACGGCGTCATCAGGGTCAACGGCGCGGTCGTGCCCGCCATCGGCCTGGCGCCGGGCCGTGGTCCGCTGCTGGCTCCGGCCCTGCTCAGCGGGCACCCGCCGCGGACCAGTCACGAGATCGTGCTGGGCCGGTCCATCCTGCACCGCCTCGGGCTGCGGGTCGGGCAGCAGGCCCAGGTGAGCGTCAGCGGGCACCGCGGCACGGCCCGCATCGTCGGCAGCGCGGTGTTCCCCTATTTCGGTCAGGGCGGCTTCACGCCGACCGACCTGGGCGAGGGCGCCGAGACCACGGCGGCGCTGCTGCGCCCGCAGGTCTTCGCGCCCCCCGGCGCGCCCGGGCACGAGTTCGTGCTGGTCAAATTCGCCCACGGGCCGGCTGGGGCGGCCGCCGCCGCGGGATTCCGGCGCTCCCTGGCCCGGTTCTGCTCGACGGTCCAGCAGTCCACCTGCGTGGTATTCGGGCAGCGGCCCAACACCGTGACTGACTACGCGCGCATCGACGGCACCCCGGCCGTGCTGGCCGGCCTGCTCGCGGTCATCGGCGTCGCGGTGCTCGGCCAGCTGGCCGTCATCTCCGGCCACCGCCGCCGGCATGACTTCGCCGTCTTGCGGGCGCTTGGGCTGCTGCGCCGGCAGGTCAGCGAGATCACCGCGTGGCAGGCGAGCGTGCACGCCGCGGTGGCGCTGCTGATCGGGCTGCCGCTGGGGGTGGCGGCGGGCCGGTGGGCCTGGCAGCTGTTCGCTACCGGTCTCGGCGTGCCAGCCGATCCGATCGTGCCGGTCCCGCTGGTCCTGCTGATGGTGCCCGCGGTCATTCTCATCGCCAACGTTGTCGCGTGGTGGCCCGGCTGGTCCGCCGCGCGGATCAGCCCAGCGCAGGTGCTGCGCACCGAGTGAGGCAAGGGGCCCTCGTCATGAACGTGCTGGAAGCACAGGGAATCCGGAAGTCGTTTGGCCGCCGCCGGGTGCTGGCCGGGGTAGACCTGGCCATCGGGGCCGGCGAGATGGCGGCGGTGGTCGGCGAGAACGGCAGCGGCAAGTCCACCTTGCTGCGCATCCTGGCCGGTGACCTCCGGCCGGACGCGGGCCGGGTGCTGGCCCCTGGCCGGCTCGGCTACTGCCCGCAGGCGGTGGTGCTGGACGACGCGCTCACCGTGGATCAGCACATCCGTTACTTCCAGGCTGCCTACCAGACCACAGCGGACCGGGCCGAGGAGCTGATCGGGCGGCTCGGCTACGCGGCCAGCCGGCACCAGCCGGCCGGCACTCTGTCCGGGGGGACCCGGCAGAAGCTCAGCCTCACCCTGGCGCTGCTGCACGAGCCCGCGGTGCTGCTGCTCGACGAGCCGTACCAGGGCTTCGACTGGGAGACCTACCTCGCGTTCTGGGACCTGGCCGGCGAACTGCGCGCCGCGGGCACCGCCGTCCTGGTCATCACCCACCTGGTGTTCGAGCAGGAGCGGTTCGACCGGGTCTGGCAGCTGGCCGGCGGCCGGATCGCGGACGGGGAGGCGTGCCATGCGCCAGCAGCTTGACGTCGCCATCCGGCACAGCCTGGCCGAGCAGGCCCGCAACCGGCTGGCCTGGGTGCTGCTCATCGCGTTCGTGCCCGGCTGGTACCTGATCATCGGCTCGATGATGCGGCACACCGGGGCGCCGTTCCTGCTCCGGGCCACCGGGACGGTGCTGGTCGTGGACGGGCATGACCTGACCCTGATCACCGCCGGGCTCAGCGCGATCACGCTGATCACCGGGTTCGTGGTGTTCGCCGCCACCCGCCGCGCGCTGCCGTTCGACCGGCGCCTCATCCTGTCCGGGTACCGGCCAGGCGCGCTGATCGCGGCCAAGACCACGGCGGCGCTGGCCGTGGCGGCCGCCGTCGGGGCCTACGCGGCCGTGGTCATCCTGGCCTTCTGGCGGCCCGCCGGGCTGTGGGCCATCGCGGTGTCGTTCATCCTGGCCACCGCCACCTACGCCGCGCTCGGCCTGCTCATCGGGGTGCTCGTCCGCGGCGACCTGGAAGGGTTCTTCCTGATCATCATGCTGTCGATGCTGGATACGTTCCTGGAGAACCCAGTGGACAACCCACTGGCCAACAAGCCGATCCTGGAGTTCTTCCCGTCCTATGGCCCGACCCAGTTCGCCGCGGCGGGCGCGTTCCACCACCAGGTGCTGCCCGGGATGGCCGCGGTCTCGCTGGCCTGGGCCGCCGCCTTCGCCCTGCTCGGCCTGGCCGTCCTCCGGCTGCGCATGCCACACCGCCCCCCGGGGCGCCACCTCATCCGAGCGCCCCGCGGGCAGGAGCCAGAATTCGCGACGCCACCGTCATGACAGCAGAGCAAGCCGGGCGCCGCCTGCATCAGGATCATCATAAATTGGGTGACATTAGTTTATAGGGGTATATTGTCATTTTCCGGGTACACCAGACAAATACCCTGCAGGCAGGGTGGTGAGTGCCCGGGCGAACCACGCCTAACCGCCGGCGAATCAGTTATTGCTGCTCACGATTAGGCCAAAAGCTAGGATATTATTGGGTCACAAACGGGACGGGCCGAGCAGTGAGGAATGCGCCGGTAATGAGCGGGAAGCACTCCTGGCACGGTCGTCATTACTGGGCGCGCATCCTGGCCCCCCTGCTAGCCGCTGGACTGCTGGGTGTTCTCGTTTTAGTTCTCGTCCCCCGTTTGCGCGTGGGCGGGTACGGCAGCCGCGTCCCGGCTCACACCCCTGCCACTGGTGCCCCGCGTGATGCCGGGCTGAGGCCTGGCCCGCCGCCTGATCCTAACGATGACCGGCGTCCCGACCCGCTGGGGCAGGCCACGGCCACATACCTGGACGCCCGGGACGGCGCTATCCTGGCCGCCGTCTATGACCTGCGCACCGGCCAGAGCTGGACCTCCGGGCGCGGAGCGCCGCAAGCCGAAGCGAGCATTGTGAAGGTCGACATCATCGAAACGCTCTTCGCCCAGCGCCGGGCCGGTGCAGGCCAGCTGGCCGGGGAAGATCAGCGTCTGGCTGAGCGCATGATAGAAGACAGCGATAACGCGGCAGCCACCAGTCTGTGGAATGCTGTCGGCGGCCGCCGGGGAATCGGCTCTTTCAACGCGCGGGTGGGCATGACCGGCACGGTGCCCGCCAGCTGCGTGGAATGCCCGGGATTTCCGTGGCCCGGATGGGGACTGACGACGACGGTGCCAGCCGACCAGATCCGGCTGCTCCGCCAGCTGGTGACACCGAGCCGGCTGCTGACCGGTACCGAGCGCTCGGCGGTGCTGCGGCTCATGGAGAACGTGACTCCATCCCAGCGGTGGGGAATCTCAGGCGGAATCCCGCGCCATGTCATCGTGGCCCTGAAGAATGGCTGGCTCCCGCTCAATGCCCCGGAAACCGACTGGCAGGTCAACAGTATGGGCTGGGTCGCCGGCCGCGGCCGGGATTACCTGATTGCGGTGCTCTCCACGGGAAATCCAACGGAACAATACGGCATCGACACCATCAATGGCCTCTCGGCCCGGGTCTGGCGGGCCATGAGCTGACCAGCCGGGATCCGCTGTTCCTACAACTGGTTCCACCGGTATCCGGTGAGCTCATAGCCCGAGGCGATCGGATTCCACTGACTGACGAACTCCTTCTTGGCGGTGGTCGCCTGGTCGTCAGGAGCAGTTGCCGCCTGAAAATCCGGGTTGCCATGGTCGTTAGGCAGGCATCCTCCAGAATTCTCGTCCTGTGCCCATTGGGCGAGATCCTGATCCGCCGATCCGGACGCCTGCCAGGCGCTGGTCAGGTCCTCCAGCATCGGGGCCGGGAGTGCCGCACGGTCCGGAAGGCTGGCCAGCTGGCTCAGCAGGTTCTGGCGCGAGGTGGCGGCCTTGTGAAGGGTCTGGGCATCCTGACTGAGCCCCGGCCCGCACTGGTTGACGTCGCTCACCGCGCTGGTAATGGCGCTGCGGTCGGCGACGCTCTGGGTGAGCAGCGCCGCGAGCGCATTCGCCGCCTGCTGCTCGGCGGGTAGCGTGGCTGCCGGGCTGGCCGATTGGGCCCCGGGAGCTGCCGATTGGGCACCGGGATTCGGCGACCTGGCCACGCTGCTGGTGGGTGCAGTAGCGGCTGTTCTGCCGATGTTGAAGGGGTGCAGCAAGAACACCGCGGCCGCCGCGAGCCCGCCGACCAGCACCGTGAGGCCTATCCCCAGCGGCCACCAGGAACGGCGCCGGCTGTCCGGGACCAGGTGGCCGGAGTCCCGCTGCGGGGCCGCCTGCGCCGGAAGGTCCGTCTCCCAGCGGTGTAATCCGTCGCCCGGGCCCGCAGGCCCGTCGCCCGCTGCCCCAGGCTCATCCGCTGCGGGCCACCCCGGCTGGCCCGCTGGCGATCCCGGGTAGGCCGATCCACCCGGTTCGGGCCAGCCAGCGCGGGCCGCCGGCCGGGGTGGGCCGGCCGGTTCCACGCGTCTGGCCGACGGGGGCGGGCCGCCGGCCGTATCCACTGGCCCCGCCCACTGGGTCCGCTCCGGGCTGGCCGCCGCGGCGGCTTCCCCGCAGGCGGGGCAGAAGCGGACGTCCCGTCTCAGTTCATGACCACAGCGAGCGCAATACCCGCGCAACCCCTCCACTGCATCTCCTGGTGTGTCATCGTCATCGCACCCGGCGGCGGCAGCCAGATCCCGGTGACCGCCGGCCTGCGGCCGGTGCCCGGTGCCCGGTGCCTCATCCATGACCTGTGCCACTGGCGCACAGTCAGTGCGCGATGGTCATGATCAGGTCTCGGGCGCGGTCGGCCAGTTCCACGAGGCTGCTGACTGGCGCGGCGGCCGCGCCGACCCGGCTGAGCAGCCGGCCGATCCTGGCCCAGGCCGGCTGCGGAACGCTCATCTCGCCACGTATCACGTCGATGTCATCGATCGCCCCTTCGGCCGCGGTACCGTCCATGTCGCGCAGGCCTGCCTCAAGCTGCCTGAGCAATTCCCCGATCTCCGCCAGGCTCTCGGCCGCTTTCCCGTCGTGGCTGTATTGCGTCACCGGGCCGTTGTTGCTCATGGCGATGTTCCCGCTGAAGGAACCTCCGGTGATGTGCAAGCCAGAGCTGGTCACATTGTCGCGTGGCGGGTAATCCGGATCCCGGCTTCCTTCGGTCATGATCCCTCCTGGAGTCTGGATAGCCTTCGGGTGAAAGCAGCGCCTGGAGCTCTGTCAGGTGGCCGACTGCGCACTGGCCTGCTGTGTGACCGGGCCGATCGTCCCCAGAGAGATGTTGCCGCTGAAAGTTCCGCCCTCGATTACCACGTTGCTGCTAATGACGCTGCTGGCGCTGTTGGCATAGGCCGAGGTGTCGACGCCCTTAGCGCGGAGAAAATCCAGGACCGTATCCGTGATCAAGCGCTCGGTAAGTTTCGTGTACTTGGCTGCGTCCAGCCTCTGGATATAGGTGGCAAGCTGCCGCTCGGCGCCGAGCTCGCGCACGCTTACCTGCGCACCGATATCGCCGTAGAGATATTCTTTCGACGCGTCCGCTTCCGCCTGGTATATGCGGCTCTCCTGGAAAATGCTGATTAGCGAGCGGCCCATCCGAAAGGGCGCGAACGCCAGGTCCCGGAGAACTGATATCACCGCGTCCAGCAGCACCTTACCCCAGAAGCTGGCTGGTGAGAGCTTCGGCAGCAAGTCCACCACACGCCACTCGGGATGGACCGGCGGCAGGACCGTGGCGACGAACTCCAGATACAGCATGCGGCCCTCGACTGCGACGTAGACGAAAGCGGACGTCGCAATATCCTGGTCGAATCCATCCATTATCTTCTGCCGCCCCGACCAGACACTCTGTCCCTCATCGCAGACGGAGAGCCGCTGGTAGTAGCGCACGCCCGCCTGCGGGTGCCGGATAATAGCGGCAACCGCCTCCGGGTCGGCATTCGAGTATGGAATGCTTCGTTCCAGGTCGATCAGTGCGGAGTCCCAGCGCTGCTGGCCTGGCCCTATGATATGGTCATGCACGGCCATCGAATTGAGCCGCTCGTTGGGTGGCAGTCCCTCGTCCTGCAGCCTTAGCAGGCGGTTGCGGATGACCTGGTGCAGTTCGACCGGGTCGATAGGCACGTAATCCCCGGAGCGCGCTGGTGGCCGGCTCGGCCGGCCAGATTCTGCGGCGCGCTGCAATTCAATCGCGATGGACCATGCCCGGGTGCGCGTTCCGGTCCCAATGAATGGATCGGAGCCTGAATAAAGGACTAGATTGCCGTGCTGGGCGGCCTCGATAGCCGCGATCCGCGGCTCGACCAGCGAAGAGGACCGGCCCGGACGCTGCGGGCGCGAGTCGGGGCCCAGTTCTTCGCTCAGAGTTCGGCTCCGGACGTATAGGTAAATGACCTGGGTTACAAAGATGGCAACGAAGATGAACGCCTCAGCCACGGAAGCCGGCCGTATCCCGGCGGAGGGCTGGGGCTGCCCGAATTCCCCCAGGCCCGGGGTCCCCGATGATCCCACCCCCTGCAAGACGGACAGGACTGAGCTCACTACGGCGATGAAAACCACGGCGGCTAGGACGATGAGCAGAAGGAGCCCGATACCGACGGCCGTGAGGACCTTGGTGCCCCGTGATTTGCGGGCCCAGTTCGCGCTGGGCAGATACCCGATGATGACACCGGCAATGATGGCGAACACCATCAGTGTCGGGCTGATGATCAACCCTAGGAGGAGTAATACGGACAGGAGCAGGTCACGGACGAGCTGAAGCCTGCGGGCGCGCAGGCAATGCCGTACCACCGGCCCGAGGTCCATTCCGACAGATGGCGGGACGGCCCGGTGTGAATTGACCAGCTCCCGGATCACGGTGCCTGCGTAGCCTGGGTTCAGGTAGGCGGCCGCGCAGAGGTAGCGGGTGGCATTGGTTGTCTTCCCGGCGGCGCGTCCCTGCGCATGCGTGAAGAACCCGCTCGGCCAGCTCCCGGCCCGCGGGGTGGGTACCCGCCGGTGCGGACCCGGCGCGCTTTTGCTGAGGTGAACGGGATATTCTTCATGACCGTTCCTGGTCATCTCGAAGGGTGTCCCGCAATTTCCGCAGAAAGCATCACCCGGTTCAAGCACGCCCCCACAACTATTGCACCGCATCGCTCTACCCCCCAGCGGCAACCGTTGCCCGCCTGAATCTTAGCCCAAGGTTGCAGATTCCAGAACGGGACGGGAGAAACTTTGCTGGCAGAATTGGAATGTTATGTACGAAAAATCAAGATATTCCGGTCCAGTGTTATACGTGACGTTCGCGACGAAACAGCCAGATTTTCCGGCGCGGCTGGTGTGCTTATGCCAGGCCGCACTCGGTCAAGGCCCTGCCTCCGGGCACGGGCCGTCCCCGGAGGCAGGTTACTCGGTGCGGAGCAGGGCGGCCGGGCTGATCCGGGCCGCGGCGCGGCTGGGCAGTGCCGCGACGAGCAGGGCCAGCAGCCAGGTAGCCGGGATGGCCAGCAGGACCAGGGGCACTGGGATGACGGCAGTGCTGCCCACGCCCAGCGAGGTGGCGAACAACACCCAGGCCCAGCGGCCGGCCAGCAGGCCGAGCGGCAGCCCGATCAGCAGGGCCGTAGCGGCCAGCGCGGTTGCCTGCCAGGCCACCACCAGCCACAGCTGGGACCGGAACAGCCCGATCACCCTGAGGATGGCCAGATCCCGGTGCCGTCGGCGGACGCTGGTCAGCAGCACGTGAGCCAGCGTGCCCACCGCGAGCAGGGCCAGCAGCACGCCGAGGGCCAGTGGGGTGTCCCGCACCGCGGTGTAGTCGCGGATGTCAGCGGGCCGCTGGTCGCTGACCAGCAGGCAGATCCCGGGCCGGCAACCCGCCCGGGTCACCGCGGCGGCCAGCCGGGCGGTGGCCGCGGCCCGGCTGACGCCCGCGCGGTAGCGGATCAGCGCGAAGTTGTAGCAGGTGGCCGGTCCGCCGCAGAGCGGCGGGTCGGGCGTGGACAGCAGCCGGGCGGACACGGCGGCACCGGTGCCCAGGTCGGTCGGGGTGGCGGTGGCCTGGCTGAACCGCGGGAACGTGGCCACCCCGGTGATCCGCAGCCAGCGGGTGGTCCCGCTGACCCGGACCGGGACCCGCTGCCTGACGTGCCAGCCCGCTGCCCGCAGCGTCCGCTCGCCGAGCACGAGCTGGCCCGGGCCGTCCGGGCCGTGGCCGGCCAGCAGGGTGAGGAAACCGTGGCCGTGCAGTGGATCCACGCCGATCGCCGGGACGGCCTGGCCGCGGATCCCCAGCTGCCCGTAGTCACCAGCCGCATAATCACGTACCCCGGGCTGGGCCATGACCTTGCTCAGCTGGGCGGCCGGCACGCCGGAGAACTGGAGATCCAGCTCTTCCGACCAGTTCTGCCCGTACCTGGCCAGGCGTGCTGATCAGGGCGATCAGGCTGCTCCCGAACACCACCGCGGCCAGCACGGCGCCCACCGCCACCGTGGCCGCGGCGAGCGCGCTGCGCACCGGCACGGCGCTGCGGCCCTGGCCGGGCTCGAACGCCATCCGGATGCCGAGGGTGCTGGTCACCGGGCCAGCCCGGCCCAGCCCGGTGGCGACCCAGGAGCGCCGGGGCGGAGCGGCCGGCCCGGCCCCGCCGCGTGCGCCGTCCGGGCTGCTGGCCAGCCGCCAGGCCACCGGGATCATCAGGGCCAGCGGGGCGGCCAGGGTGATCACCAGCCCGACGGCGAGCACCGCCAAGTCCACCCGGACGCCCGGGTGGGGCTCGGCCAGCCGGGCCGCGCCGATCGGCATCACCGGCGAGGCCGCGATGGCCAGGCCCACGCCCAGCAGCGCGCCGCCGGCGGTCACCGCGGCGGCCCGGGCCAGGGACAGCCCGAACAGCCGCGCCGGGTCGTGCCCAGGGCGCGCAGCGTGCGGAACTCAGCCGCGTCCAGGATGAGCTGGCGGGCCAGCAGCGGGCCGAGCACGGCCAGCGCGAGCAGGCCAGCCAGCCCCGCGAACAGCGCCAGGGTGGCCGCCGCCGGGGCGATGGCCCGCTCGGTGGCGGCCTGCTGGGTGGTCAGGTTCACGAAGCTGAGGCCGCCCGCCGACGGATAGCGGCGGGCCAGCGCGGTGGCCGCGGCCCGGAAGGCGGCGGGGCTGGCGCCCGGGCGCAGCCGCACATTGGCGGCGTCCCCCGGGCCGAACCGCTGCCCGCTGCCGTCGCGCCAGAAAGCCGGGCTGAGCAGCACCCGGGGGGCGCCGGTCAGCCCGGGCGCGGGCACTACCTGGTCGTCGAACACGGCCACCGCGGAGACCCGGAAGGCCAGCGGCACCGGGCGGCCCGGCCGGGACACCGGCGGCTGCGGCGGGCACACCTTGGCTGTGCTCGGCACGCCGGTCAGGTGCACGATGCTGCCCGGCCGCAGCTGCTGCTGCGCCGCCAGCTGCGGGTCGACGACGACGGCGGCCGGATCATCGCGGGCCGGCCACCGGCCAGCCAGGATCCGCACCCGGTCGGTGGTCACCCCGAGAGTGCCATCCGGGCTGGCCAGCGCGGCCAGCTGGGCAGCGGGGGCAGCGCCCCGGCCCGCGGCGGCCAGCTCGTAGACAACCTCGGTGGACATCGCCGCGACCTGCGGCAGCCGGGACAGCGCCGGGTAGAACCCGGCCAGCCCGGTGCAGTCCGGGATGACCTGCACGGTGGCCGCGTTACTCCAGGCCAGCAGCCGCGGGTAGGCGGTGGCGGTGCGCCGCGCGCCGGCCGCAGCGGTCAGCGCCGCCCCGCTGATCAGGCCGAGCAGCAGGGCCAGGCCGAGCGTGGCCCGCCACCGGTGCCGCAGCCCGGCCCGGAACACGAGCGCCACGGAGCTCACGGCCGCACCCCGGTCACTCGGCGCGCAGGGCGGTAGCGGGGCGGACCCGGGCGGCGGTGTGGCCCGGCCAGGCCCCGATGAGCAGGGCCAGCGCCAGGGTGACCGGGATAACCGCCAGCACCAGCGGGACCGGAACGGTGACGGCCGGGGAGACCCCGGCCGCGCTGGCGAACAGCGCCCACGCCCACCGGCCCGCCAGCACCCCGGCCGGTACCCCAGCCAGCAGCGCTACCGCGGCCAAGGCGGCGGCCTGCCACTCGACCACACCGAGCACCTGCCGCCGGACCAGGCCGAGCGCTTTCAGCATGGCCAGGTCGCGGCCACGCCGCCGGACGCTGGTCAGCAGCACATGGGTGAGGGTGCCCACGGCCAGCAGGGCCAGCACCACACCGAGCAGCAGCGGGGTGGCCCGCACCCCGGTGTAGTCCCGGATGTCGCTGGGCCGCTGGTCGCTGATCACCACGCAGGACCCGGGCGGGCAGCGGTGCTCATGGGTGACCCGGACCAGCCGCGTGGCGGCCGCCGCCAGGTCGGTGCGGGCCGGTAGCGCAGCAGCGCGAAGCTGTAACAGGTGAACTGGGCCGGGCAGCCGCTGGACAGGTTCGGCTGGGACAGCGCCGGCGGGGTCAGCACGGCGCCGTTGCCGAGGTCGGTGCTGTCGAAGCCGCCCCGGTTGAACGAGGCCAGCACCGGGTGCCGGTGATCCGCATGTCCCGCCGCCTCCCGTTGACCAGCACCTGGATCCGCTGGCCCACCTGGCGGTGCAGGGCCCGCAGGGTCTGCGCGCCGAGCGCGATGTCGCCCGGGCCAGCCGGCGCCCGGCCGGTCAGCAGCGTCACGAAGCCGCGGCCACGTACTGGCGCGACGCCGATGGCAGGCACGATCCGGCCGCCCACGGTGACCTGCCCGTAGTTGCCGAGCGCGTACCCGGCCAGACCCGGCTGCCGGGCCAGGACCCCGGTCACCAGCGGCGCCCGCACCGCACCGAATTCCAGGTCGAGCTGCTGCTGCCAGGCCTGCCCGTACAGCCGCGGGGTGGACACCAGGTGATACAGGCTGGCCCCGAACACCAGCGCGGCGACCACCGACGCCAGCGCCACGACCGTGCCGGCCACGGCGCTGCGCACCGGCACCGCGGTCCGGCCGTGCCCCGGCTCGAACGCCATCCGGGCGCCCAGGCTCCCGGTCACCGGCCCGGACCGGGCCAGCAGTGCGCCCAGCCGGGAGGCCCGCGGCGGGGTGTCCGGCTCGGCCACGCCCAGCGGCCCGGGCACCCGGGTGGCGGCCCGCCACGCCGCGGGCAGCAGCAGGAGCAGTGGCAGCACGATGATCGCGGCCACGCCGGGAGCCAGGATGGCCGCGTCCACGCTGACCCCGGGCGCGGGGTCGGCCAGCCGGGCCGGCCCGATCGGCGTCAGCGGCGAGGCCGCGATGGCGATCACCACCGCGACCAGGGCAGCCGCCGCGGTCACCGCCGCGAGCCGGGCCAGGGACAGCGCCAGCAGGCCGGGCCGGGTCATGCCCAGCGTGCGCAGCACCGGGAACTCGGCCGAATCCAGGGTGAGCTGGCGGCTGAGCAGCTGGCCGATGACGGCCAGCGCCACCAGGCCGGTCAGCACGGCGAACAGCGCGAGGGCGATGGCCTGCGGGCGGATCGCCCGCTGGGCGGCCGCGATCTCGTCGGCCAGGTTGGTCGCGCTCACCCCCTGGGTGCGTGGGTAGCGCCGGGCCAGGACGGCCGCCGCCCGCACCACGGACTGCGCGCTGGCCCCCGGCCGCAGCCGGGCCCCCGCCTGCAGGCCGTAGCTGGCCGACAGGGCCAGCGGGGTCTGCGCGAACGGCGGGCTGACCAGGGCCATCGGCTCGGCGTTGACCCGGCTGGCTGGCACGATCTGCGTGTCGAACACCACGATGCCGCTGACCCTGAACGACATCAGCCGGGCCCGGGACGGGACGGCACTGCCGGCCTGGTCCGACGGACGACGAACAGCCGCAGCGGGCTGCCGGGGTGCAGGTGCTCCCGGGTGGCGAGCTGCTGGTCGATCATGACCGCGCGCGGGTCGCGGGGGTCAAATACCCGGCCGGACAGGACCCGGACCCGGTCGCCAGTCACCCCGAACGAATCGTTAGGGCTGGAAAAGGTTTCGACGAGGGTGCCGGACGGTCCGTGCGGTCCCGGCAGCAGCGTGTCGTACGAGCTGGCCACCGACAGGCCGGCCAGCTGGGGCAGGCGGCTGAGCTGGGTGTAGAACCCGGCCGGGCTGTGCTGATCGGAGATGAGCAGCAGCTGGGCCGCGCGGGCCGAGCGCAGCAGCCGGGGGTAGGCGGTGTCGGTGCGCTGCGCGCGGGCCGCGGCGGTCAGCACCACGCCGCCGATCACGCCGAGCAGCAGGGCCAGCCCGAGCATCGGCCGCCAGCGGCGGCGCAGCTCAGCGCACAGGGTCAGCCGCAGCGCGTCCATCATTCGCTCCGCAGCACGGTCCCGGCGGGCACCCGGGCCGCGGTCCAGCCCGGCCCGGCGGCGATCAGGTTGGCCAGCGCCACCGTGGCCGGGATGGCCAGCAGCACCAGGGCCACCGGCACGTCGGCCTGGCCGGCCACCCCCGCCGAGGCGGCAAAGACCGCCCACGCCCAGCGCCCGGCCAGCAGCCCAAGCGGCAGCCCGGCCAGCAGCGCCACCGCGGCCAGCGCGGTCGCCTGCCAGCACACCACGCGCAGCAGCTGCGACCGGACCAGGCCCAGCGTCTTAAGCAGGGCCAGATCACGGTAGCGGCGGCGGACCCCGGCCAGCAGGGCGTGGCTGAGCGTGCCGACCGCGACCACGCCGAGCAGGGCGCCGAGAACCAGCGGGGTATCACGGATACCGGAGTAGTTCCGGATGTCGCTGGGCCGCTGATCGGTGGTCAGCGTGTAGCAGCCCTGGCTGATCCGGCATCGGTGCTGGGCGAACACGGCCGCCAGGTGGGCGTCCGCGGCCCGCAGGGGTGTGCCCGCCGGGTACCGGAGCAGGATGAAGCTGTAGCAGGTCAGCCCGTGCACGCAGCCGGTCGGCAGGTAGGGAGTGGACAGCAGGGAGGTGCCGACCAGCGCGCCCTGCCCCAGGTCAGTGGCGGAGCTGCCGCCCTCGGTGAAGGCGGGCAGGACCACCTCGCCGACCACCCGCAGCCGCCTGGTGCGCCCGTTGACGCTGGCCCGGACCGGCTGGCCGATAGCCGCGTGGGCAGCCCGGAACGTCTGCTGGCCCAGGGCGATCTCCCCGGGCCCGGCCGGCCGCCGGCCGGCCAGCACGGTGACGAAACCCTGCCCGTGCACCGGGTCCACCCCGATCGCGGGCACCACCTGCCGGTTCACCGCGATCTGCCCGAAGTTGCCCAGCGCATACCCGCTGACCAGGGGCTGGGTGGCGATGAGCTGGGCGGCCAGCGACCGTGGCGTCGTCGGCGCCTCGAAGTCGATCGACTGGGTCCAGTTCTGCCCGTACCGGTGCGGGATGGCGACCAGGCCGAGCAGGCTGGCGCCGAACACGGCCGCGCCCACCACGGCGGCCACCGCCACGGCGGTCCCGGCCAGCGCGCTGCGCACCGGCACCGCGGTCCGCCCGTGGCCCGGCTCCAGTGCCATCCGGACCCCGATCCCGCCGGTCAGCGATCCGGCCGTGCCCAGCGCCGGGCCCAGCCGGGCAGCCAGTCCCCGGCCGGGCGCCGCGGCCACGCCGTGCGGGCCCGCCGTCCGGGCCGCCCGCCAGATGGCCGGCAGCACCAGCAGCAGCGGCAGCAGCACCGTGGCCGCCAGGCCCGCGCCCAGCACGGCCAGGTTGACCTCGACACCCGGGCTGGGCTCGGCCAGCCGGGCCAGGCCGATCGGCATCAGCGGGGACGCTGCGATCGCGATACCCACCCCGAGCAGGCCGCCGGCCATGGTCACCGCGCCCACCCAGAGCAGCGACCCGGCGGCCAGCGTGCCGCGGCCCGCGCCGAGCGCGCGCAGCACCGGGTAGTCGGCCGCGTCGATGCTGACCTGGCGGCTGAGCAGCTGGGCCAGGATGACCAGCGCGATCAGCCCGGCCAGCCCGGTGAAGATGGCCAGCGCGACCGCCTCGGGGCGGATCGCCCGCTGCGCGGCGGCGGCCGCGCCGGCCAGGCTGACAATGTCCACGGTGCCCCGGGTGGCGGGGTACCGGCGGGCCAGCGACCGGGCCGCCGCGGTGAAGGCCGCCTGGCTGGCCCCGGGCCGCAGCCGGACCCCGGCGTAGTCGCTCTCCACCAGCCACGGGTCGCGGTGGGTCACGTACCTGGTGACGAAAGCCGGGCTGAACAGGGCCCGGGGCTCGGCCGCCCCGGCGCTGGCCGGCACCAGCCCGTCGTCGAACCGGACGATGCCCGACACCCGCGCGGTCAGTACGCCGCGCACCACCGGGTGGGCCGAGGTGTAGCCCTCAATGGCCTGGACCCGCAGCAGGCCCCCCGGCCGCACGTGGGCCAGCGCGGCCATCTGCTGGTCGATCATCACTGCGTCCGGGTCGGCCGGGTCGTACGCCCGCCCGGCCAGGACCCGGACCCGGTCGGCCGCCCGGCCCACCGCCGCGTCGAGGCTGCCGGCCGTGTTGACGTTCGAGTCCGGCGGCCCGTGCGGTACCAGGATGGCCATGCCGAGCAGGTCCACCGGGGACATGGCGGCGACCTGCGGCAGCCGCGCCAGGGCAGCGAAGTAGCCGGTCTGGCCGGTGCCGGTGAGGCCGGCCCGGGCCTGCCCCGGCACCAGGTCCAGCTGGGCGGCGCTGGCCCAGCGGAGCATCCGCGGGTAGGCCGTACTGGTCCGCCGGGCGCCGGCCGCGGCGGTCAGCACCACCCCGCTGACCAGCCCGATCAGCAGAGCCAGGCCCAGCATCGACCGCCAGCGCTGCCGCAGATCGGCGCGCAGGGTGAGCCAGACCGGTGCCATGGGAAGATTCAGCTACATCAGGCCGGGATTCGGCAAGGGTGGTAGGCACACCGGCAGCGGCCGAGGCAGCACGCCGGCTGGCGCCGGGAAACACGCCGGCGGGGGCCAGCCAGCACGCCGCCGGCCAGCTGGCAAGAGGCCAGGCAGCACCATGGTCCGCGGGCGGCCGGGGGGAGAGCATCAGATCATGCGATACGAAAGCAGCGTTACCTCACTGTCGTGGATCCCGTCGGAGGCGGTGACCGGCCCCGGCCGGATGGCGTTCGACTCGGGGATCAGCCACTACGATGAGCCGCCGCCCGCCGAACTCGGGGACATCGAGGAACTCCGGGCCGCGGACCGGTTCCGGTTCGCCAACGTGCTCCGGGCCTGGATCGAGGTCGATGATGACGGGAAGATCACCGGCGCCGGGTACAGCGGCGGTGGCCTGATCGGCTCGACCCTGGTCAAGCTGGGCGGGCTGCGCTACCGGTTCCAGGCGGTCAAGCTGGACGACATCCAGCGGGAGCCGGAGTACGGTCCCGGCTGGGTGAAGTTCACCCAGAGCGTGGGCGGCCGCACCGGGGCACCAATGCCCAGGAAGGTGAAGCGCCCGCCCTACGTGCAGTGGCTGGCGCCGCCGGTGTGGACCACGCTGACGCTGACCCTGCACGCGGACGGGACCGCCGAGCCGGCCATGACCGGGGCGACCAACTTCCCGCGGCACTGGGTGTACGGCGCCGACGGCCAGCTGAGCCACAAGTCCGGCCTGACCAACTTCGCCGACTGGACGGCCACGTCGTTCGTCAAGCACAGCCCGTGGGGCGACGAGGACTCCCCGGCGCTGGTCACCGCGGTCGAGACGGCGCTGGAGCGGGCCCTGTCGGTGCAGCTGATGCACGGCGCGGCCAAACCGCGGATCAGCCGGCTGCCCGCCGGGGACGTGCTGGTCCGCCAGGGGGAGCCGGGGACCTCGGTCTTCCTGGTGCTGGACGGCATCATCGGGGTCGAGCGGGACGGCGAGCAGCTGGCCGAGTTCGGGCCGGGCGCGATTCTGGGCGAGCGCGCCCACCTTGAGGGGGGCGTCCGGACGTCGACGCTGGTGGCGGTGACCGACTGCCGGGTGGCGTCGGTCGAGGCCAGCCAGTTCGACCGCGACGCACTGGTGGAGCTGTCCGGGGGGCACCGGCGCGAAGACGCCGGCCAGGGCTGACGTGCGGGTTCACCTCTGCGGCGTGCGCGGCTCGACACCCGCGCCAGGAGCGGAGTTCCTCCGCTATGGGGGGCACACGTCATGCGTGGCGATCAGCCACGACGACAGCCCGGTGCCGGAGCTCATCCTGGACGCCGGCACCGGGCTCCGCCAGGTCACCGCGCTGCTTGGGGGCCGCCCGTTCGAGGGCACCATCCTGCTCACCCACCTGCACTGGGACCACGTGCACGGGCTGCCGTTCTTCCGCGGCGGGGACCACCCGGGGGCCCGGGTCACCTTGCTGCTGCCCGAGCAGCCGGGCGGCACCGCGGCGGCCGTGCTGGCCCGCGGCATGTCCCCGCCGCACTTCCCGATCGGGCCGGACGGCCTGCGCGGCGAGTGGACGTTCGGCATGGCCCGGCCTGGGCCGCTGAAGGCCGAGGGGTTCACGGTGGAAGCCCGGCAGATCCCGCACAAGGGCGGCCGGACGTTCGGCTACCGGGTCAGCGACGGGCATTCGGTGCTCGCCTACCTGCCCGACCACTGCCCGACCGAGCTCGGCCCGGGCCCGGACGGCTGGGGCGCCTACCACCAGGCCGCGCTGGACCTGGCCGACCAGGCCGACCTGCTCATCCACGACAGCTTCCTGCTGGCCCCCGAGGTCGCCGCGGAAGCCTCGTTCGGCCACGCCGCCGCCGAGTACGCGGCCGGGCTCGGCCAGCGGGCCGGGGCACGCCGGGTGGCGCTGGCCCACCACAAACCGGACCGCACCGACGCCGAGCTGGACCAGGTGGCGGGGATGTTCGCGGCTGGCCCGGGCCCGGCTGGCCCCGGCCCCGCTGGCCGGGCTCGGGAGGTCTTCGTCGCGGCGGAGGGCGGGATACTCGACCTATGAGCGTGCTCACTGGCCACCGCGGGCCGGCGCCGGGTACCAGGCCGGTGGCCGGTGGCTGAGCCCACCCGGACCGCCGCCGACGCCATCATTGTCGGCTCCGGCCCTAACGGCTTGTCCGCCGCCATCACCCTGGCCCGGGCGGGCCTGCACGTGCGGCTGATGGAAGGGGCCGGGACGGCTGGCGGCGGCTGCCGCACCGGGGAGCTCACCTGGCCCGGGTTCCGGCACGACATCTGCTCGGCCGTGCATCCGCTCGCCGCGTCCTCGCCGTTTTTCCGCAGCATCGACCTGGCCGCGCGCGGGGTCACGCTGTGCACGCCCAAGGTGGCGTTCGCCCACCCGCTGGACGGCGGGCGGGCCGCCGCGGTGGCTGGCTCGGTGGAGGAAACCGCGGGCGGCCTCGGCCGCGACGCCGGGGCCTACCGGCGGCTGCTCGGCCCGCTGGTCCGCGACGTGGAGCTGACCCTGCCGGAGATCCTCGCGCCGATCCGGTCGGTGCCGCGGCACCCGCTGGCCATGGCCCGGTTCGGCCTGGATGGCCTGCTGCCGGTCACCGTGCTGGCCCGGCGGCTGCACACCGAGGAGGGCCGCGCGCTGCTGGCCGGGGTCTCCGCGCACTCCATGCTGCCCCTCAGCGCCCCGGTGACCAGTGCGTTCGGGCTGCTGCTGACGATGACCGCGCACGCCGTGGGCTGGCCGGTGGTCGAGGGGGGCAGCGGCCGGCTGGCCGAGGCGCTGCTCGCCGAGCTGGCCGCCCTGGGTGGCGAGGTGCAGACCGGTCGCTGGGTGAACTCCCTCGACGAGCTGCCGCCCGCCCGCGCCGTGCTGCTCGACCTGACCCCGAGCCAGCTGATCGCGCTGGCCGGTGACCGGCTGACCGGGCGGCCGCTGGCCGCGCTGCGCCGGTTCCGCTACGGGCCGGGGGTGTGCAAGGTGGACTGGGCGCTGAGCGGGCCAGTGCCATGGCAGGCCGCCGCCTGCCGGGAGGCCGGCACCGTGCACCTGGGGGGCACCCTGGCCGAGGTGGCGCACAGCGAAGCCGAGGTGACCGCGGGCCGGCTGCCTGGCCGGCCGTACTGTATCGTCGCCCAGCCCGGGGTAGCCGATCCGACCCGGGCGCCAGCCGGCCAGCACACCCTGTGGGCGTACTGTCACGTGCCGTCGGGCAGCGCGGTGGATGCCTCGGGGCTGATCGAGGCGCAGATCGAGCGGTTCGCGCCCGGCTTCCGCGACCTGATCCTGGCCCGGTCGGTGCGGACCGCCGCGGACATGGAGCGGCACAACCCGAATTACGTAGGTGGCGACATCAACGGCGGGGCAGGCACACTCTGGCAGACGCTGCTGCGGCCCACCCCGCGGTGGAATCCTTACCACACCGGCATCCCCGGGGTGTACCTGTGCTCGAGTTCCACCCCGCCTGGTGGTGGTGTGCACGGCATGTGCGGCGTGGGTGCGGCTCGTGCCACCCTGGCTGACCTGAATATCAGCCCGGCCGGCTAACCGCGGCCAGCCCGGCCGCGCTCAGCCGGGTTTCCGGGCCGCCGGGCGTTCCCGGAGCCGGTTCAGGTGCCCGCGCAGCACCTCCTCCATCCGGTCGTAAAAACCCACGATCAGCCGCAGCTCGTCGTCGCTGTACCGGCCGGCCATCTGGTTCCAGTCCCGCATCATGGGCAGGAAGACCGCGGCCACGTCGCGCAGCGCGCGGTCCAGCACCAGCCGGACGACCACCCGGCGCCGGTCCTGCGGGTCCCGTTCGCGGCGTACGTAACCTGCTTCCTCCAGCCGGTCCAGCACGCCGGTGATCGACGCGGTGGTAAGCCCGGTCTCCCGGGCCAGCTCGCCGGCCGTCATCTGGCCCCGGAAGCTCAGGATGTTCAGGCAGTTCAGGTCGGTGGAGTTGATGCCGATCCGGTCGGCCGCGGCCTGGTTCATCAGCTGCATCAGGGAGCCGGTCCGCCGGATGGCCGCGGCGAACGCGGCGGCCAGCTCGGCGCGGTCGGGATCGGTGGCCACGAACGGCTCGGCCCACGGCACTTCCCACTCGCCGCCGTAAGGCCGGCCGGCCGCGGCGCTGGCGCCGGGCTCCGGTTCCGGCCCGCCGTCCACGGTGGTTCCCGGCCCGTCCGCGGTGGTTCCCGGCCCGTCCGCGGCTGTGCCGGGCGGCTGATCTTCAGGCATACTTTAACTCCCCTATTATCTAAGCAGCCTAGACAATAGTTATCCAAGATGCTAGCTTCCCTTGTGAGTAGCTGTTTAGAACAGATCCTCCTGATATGAGGCGGAGTCCGATCATGACATCAGATGCACCGATCCTGGCACCTGCAGCGGCGGCCGGCGAGCATGCCGACCCGCGCCGCTGGCTCACGCTGGTCATCCTGCTGCTGGCCGGCTTCATGAACCTGCTCGACGTGTCCATCGTCAACATCGCTATCCCGTCCATCCAGCGCGATCTGCACGCCAGTTACGCCGACGTGCAGTGGGCGCTGGCCGGTTACACCCTCGCCTACGCCCTGGTGCTGATCACCGGCGGTCGGCTGGGCGACACGTTCGGCCGGAAACGGCTGTTCCTGATCGGGGTGGCCGGCTTCACCATCATGTCCGCCCTGTGCGGCGCGGCCATCGGGCCCGGCATGCTGATCGGCTGCCGGGTGGTCCAGGGCGCCATGGGGGCCATCATGGTGCCCCAGGTCCTGGCGGTCATCCAGGTCATCTTCCCGCCCCGGGAGCGGATCAAGGCGCTGGCCGGGTTCGGCGTGACGGCCGGGCTCGGCACGGTCAGCGGCCCGCTGCTCGGCGGCCTGCTCATCCAGCACAACCTGCTCGGCCTCGGCTGGCGGCCGATCTTCCTGATCAACGTCCCGGTCGGGATCATCGCGTTCGCGGCCGCGGCCTTCCTGGTCCGCGAGTCCAGGGCCGCCAGCCCGCCCAGGCTGGACCCGGCCGGGGTGGCCCTGGTGTCGGCCGCGCTGCTGCTCCTGCTCTACCCGCTGGTGCAGGGCCGCCAGCTCGGCTGGCCGGCCTGGACGTTCGTATCCATGGCGGCCTCGGTGCCGGTGTTCGCCGTGTTCGTCGGCTACGAGCGGGTGAAGGCCCGGCGGGACGGCTCCCCGCTGGTCCAGCTCGGCCTGTTCCGCGACCGGGCGTTCAGCGCCGGGATGGCGGCAGCCCTGACGTTTTTCCTCGGTGTCGCCTCGTTCGGCCTGGTGCTCACCCTGTTCCTGCAGCTCGGCCTGGGCTTCACCCCGCTGCACGCCGGGCTGACATTCCTGCCGTTCTCGGCCGGGGTGCTGGTGTCCTCCGGGGCCGCGGCCCGGCTGGCGCCCCGGTTCGGCCGCCGCGTCACCATGGCCGGCGCGCTGGTCATCGCGGCCGGGATGGCCGCGATGATCGGCGCCGTGCACCACTACGGCCCCGCCGTGACCACCTGGGACCTGGTGCCCGGGCTGGCCGCCGCGGGCCTCGGCCTGGGCGCGGTCATCGCGCCGCTGGCCGACATCGTGCTGGCCCATGTGCCGCAGCGGGACGCGGGCTCCGCTTCTGGCGTGTTCAACACCGGCCTCCAGCTCGGCAACTCGATTGGCATCGCACTGATCGGGGTGATCTTCTTCGCGCTGCTCGGCAGCCAGTCCGCGGCGGCGGCCCGCACGGTCACCCCGGAGCTGCGCGGCGGGCTGGCCGCGGCCGGCCTGCCCGCCCGGTACACCGGCCACATCGTGACTGAGTTCCAGGGCTGCCTGCACGCCAGGCTGGTGGCCGCGGACCCGACGGTCACCCCGGCGGCGTGCAAGCCGGCCGCCGGGCAGGTGCTGCCCGCCGCCGCTTACCCGGTGCTGGCCAGCGCGGGCGGCCGCGCGCTGCGCGCCGACTTCGCCAGCTCGGTGGTGCGCACGCTGTGGTTCCAGGTCGGTGTGTTCGCGCTCAGCTTCCTGCTCATGTTCGCGATACCGGCCGGTGCGGGCCGGCACACCCAGGAGACGGTACCGGAGCCGGCCAGCGGGCGGCCGCTGGCCTCGGCCGGGGCGGCCAGCGAGGGAGGGACGGCATGACCGCGGCCAGCACCCCGGGCAACGGCCGGCTGCGGCTCGCCATCCTGGGCGCCACCGGCGGCATCGGCGGCCACGTGCTGAACTGGGCCGCCGACGCCGGGTACCCGGTGCACGTGCTGGCCCGCCGGCCGGGGGCCGTGCCCCGCCGCAGCGGGGTCACCGTGACCGAGGGCGACGCGACCGACCCGCTGGCCGTGGCGGACGCGGTGGCCAGCGCGGACGCGGTGCTGTCCGCCCTCGGCCCGCGCGGCGCGAAGACGCCGCACCTGCTGCCCACCGCGGCGATGGTGCTCACCCAGGCCATGGCCAAGACCGGGCCGGCCCGGCTGATCTGCGTGTCCGCGGCGGGCGCGTTCATCCGCGAAGACGCGGCGGCCAGCCCGGTGGTCAAGGCGATCCTGCCGCGTATCTTCGCCAGGTCGTTCGCCGACGTGCGCGCGATGGAGGAGGTGATCCGGGCCAGCGCCCTGGACTGGACGCTGGTCCGGCCGACCCGGCTGGTCGGCACGCCAGCCCGGGGGGAGTACCGGATCCGCCCGGACTACCCGCCGCCCGGGCTGACCAAGGTCGCCCGGGCCGACGTGGCCGCGTTCATGATCCGCGCGATGCTGGACGCGAGCTACGTCCGCGAGTCCCCGGCCATCTGCTGGTAACCCGGGTTACGTCATCAGCGCGTGAGTTGTGCCCCGCCCGCGGGGCACAACTCACCGCGCTTACCTGTATCGGCGGGCCGGCGGGCCCGGGGGCGGGCCGGGCCGGCCGGGCAGGCCCGGGGCCGGTGGCGGGTCAGGCGCCGTCGGCCGCGGCGGAGCCACCAGCCACGGCCGCGTCGACCTCGGCCTGGCGGGCGGCCAGCTCGGCCGCGTACCTCACGTCGTCCGCCTTCTGCCGGTCGATCCGGTCCGCGATGTCCTCGTCGTCGCGCATCAGCGCCTCGAGGTCGGTCTTGGCCGCGTCCAGCACGCCCAGGTCCGCGTAGGCGCGGCGGACGTTCGGGCCCCACAGCCCGATGTCCTTCACGCACGGCACGATCCGGCTGAACAGCAGGGTGCGGAACGCCTGCTGCACCGGGGAGTGCTCGGTGAAATCCAGGCACTCGGCCACGTCGTAGCCCATCCGCTCCCACACCTCCTGGGCGCGGAACCGGTTGCGCATCAGGTAGCAGCCCTCGACCACGAACTCCTCGCGGTCGGCCCGCTCCGCCGCGGTGAGGCCGGCGTAGTAGTCGCGCAGCGCCAGCCGGCCGAACGCCACGTGCCGGGCCTCATCCTGCATCACGTACGCCAGCAGCTGCTTGACCAGCGGGTTGGCCGCGATGTCGCGGTGCACACCGAACGCGGCCAGGGCCAGCCCTTCGATCAGCACCTGCATGCCCAGGTAGGGCATGTCCCAGCGGGAGTCGGTGAGCGCGTCGGCCAGCAGCCGGGCCAGGTCCGGGTTGACCGGGTAGTACAGGCCGACCTTCTCCCGGATGAACCGGGAGTACAGCTCCACGTGCCGGGCCTCGTCCATGGTCTGCGTGGCGGCGTAGAACTTCGAGTCCATGTCCGGCACCGACTCGACGATCCGGGCCGCCACGGTCAGCGCGCCCTGCTCGCCGTGCAGGAACTGGCTGAACAGCCACGCGCCCAGGTGATGGCCGAGTTCGTCGCGCTCGGCGTCGTTGAGCACGTCCCACTGCCGTGATCCGTAGATGGGGCAGAAGTCGTCCGGCGTCTCCATCACGTTGGTCGGATCCACCGGCAGCGCCCAGTCGATCCGCCTGGCCGCGTCCCACTGCTTGTCCTTGCCCCGCTGGTACAGGTCGAGCAGGCGGCCCCGGCCGCCGTCGTACTCCCAGCTGAACTTGGTCGTCCCGGCGGCGGGCACGTCCCAGGTGCCGGGCTCGACTGGTGTGGCGTAGTGGTCATACGTGCTCACGGCAGCCCCTTATGTGACGTACCGCACATATTACTGGCTAGTAGCCAGATGCACCATGCCGCCGGCCGGGCTAGTCGTGCACCGAAGGCTCGTGGTCGGCGTGCCCGGACGGCTCCAGCTGGAACGTGGAGTGCTCGACGTCGAAGTGCCCGCGGACGCACTCCTGGAGCTGGTCCAGGATGCCCGGGCCACAGCCCCGGGCCAGCGTGCCCGCGTCCACCACCACGTGCGCGGACAGCACCGGCAGCCCGGACGTGATGGTCCACGCGTGCAGGTCGTGCACGTCCAGCACGCCGTCCAGTTCGGTCATGTGCCGCCGCACCTCGGTCAGGTCGATGCCGGGCGGGCTGGCCTCCAGCAGCACGTCCACCGCGTCCCGGAGCAGCCGCCAGGTGCGCGGCAGGATCAGCGCGCCGACCAGCAGGGACGCGATCGGGTCGGCCCGGGTCCACCCGGTCAGCGTGATCAGTACGGCGGTCACGATAACCGCCACCGCGCCGAACGTGTCCGACGCGACCTCGAGGAACGCGCCCCGCGCGTTCAGGCTCTCCGCCTGCGCCTGGCGCAGCAGGAACAGCGACGCGCCGTTACCGGCCAGGGCGATACAGCCGAAGAACGCCATCAGGCCGGTACTGACCGGTTCCGGCGCGGCGAGCCGCCGGGCTGCCTCGATCAGGATGAACGTAGCCATCCCGAGCAGCAGCAGTGCGTTGGCCGTAGCGGCGAGGATCTCCATCCGGGCGTAGCCGAACGTGCGCCGCTCGGTCGCGGGCTTGCTGGCGAAGTGCGCGGCCAGCAGGGACAGCCCCACGCCGGCCGCGTCGGCGGCCATGTGCGCCGCGTCCGCCAGCAGCACCAGGGACCCGGACAGGGCGGCGCCGATGACCTCACCGACGGCGATCGTGACCGTGATGGCCAGCACCGCGGCCAGCCGGCCCCGGTGCCGCCCGGTCGCGGTCAGCGCATGACCATGGTCATGCCCAAGTCCGGCCGTCATCGCCGCTGACAGCTCCCTCGTCGGGCGTGGTGCGCCTATGTGCCAGGCCGGTCGCCGCCGTCCCCGCCTGGGGTGTCCTCCGGGGCCGACATACCCGGGAACAGCAGCTCGTAGGCTGGGTTGATCATGACCGGGCGGCCATCCTGCATACCCACCGGCCCACGGAACCGTACCCGGGCCCCGCAGATGATGCCCGGGATATGCGACCGGCCGTAGAACAGCGCGGTCAGGTCCCCGGTGGAGTCGACGATCTCGGCGGCCAGCACCGAGTTCTTCTCGACCGGGCGGATCTCCACCGCGCGGACCCGGCCCTCGACGATGGCCCGGCCGGGCCCCCGCAGCGAGCCGATCGGGTTCACCCCGGCGGACGGGGCGGGCCGGTTGTAGCGCGGGTTGTCGCCGCCCGGCGGGACCGGGACCGGCGGCCTCCCGGGCGCGCCGGGCCGCGGCCGCCGGGAGCGCAGCCGCCCGCGCAGCCCGGCCGGCGGCGCTGCGGTCACCGGAGGCTGGGGGGCGGCCGGGTCGCCATTGGGCGCGGTCCCGCCGCTGCCGTCGGCGCCCACCGTCGTGCTGGCCGCCCGGGCGCTGGCTGGCGGGGTGCCGGCTGACGGGGTGGTAACTGGCGGCGTGTGCGGCGCCGGGCTCCGGCCCGCGGCCTCAGCGGCCAGGTCGGCCAGGCTCTTCTTGGTGCTGGCGGTGGCGCTGGCCAGCGCGGCCGCCTTTTCGGCCTGGGCGGCCAGCTGGTGCTCGTGCAGCACCTCGATCCGGCTGCGCACGTCGAACGGGACGATGGTCGCGGTCGTGTTCGGGATCTGGCTGACCACCCCCGCGATCTTGTCCGCGGTGCGGTCGTGCAGCAGCCGGCCGAGCAGCGCGGTGTAGCTGCGCCGCGGCAGCACCACCGTCACGTGCGTCCCGGGCTGGCAGGCTTCGGCGCTGGCCAGTTCCGCGGCGCACCGGGTGACCCGCCGGTCCGGGCAGTCGACGAAGTCGAGCACCACGCCACGGTCGGTCCGGGACCAGTCCTCGCGCAACTGGTCGGCCTGCTGGGTGTCGATCACGAAGTGCACCGCGCGCAGCGTGGTGGGCCGCAGGCTGCGGGCGTAGCGCAGCGCGGCGATGGTGGCCAGGTCGAAGCTGTCCACCAGCACGTAGACGATGCGGCGGGTGTACTTGGCCGGCTCGGGCGGCCGGGGCCGGTCGGCGATCCGCTCCAGCACCTGCGACTCCAGCCGGTACTCCCGGTTCAGCCGGATCAGCGCGGGCACCCCGACGATGAACAGGATCACCACCAGCCAGGCGCCCTCGGTGAACTTGACCACCACGAAGATCAGCACCACGACCAGTGACGTCACGCCGGCCGAGAAGTTGATCACCAGCTTGCGCCGCCAGTGCGCTTCCCGGTGGGTGTGGTGGTACCTAGCCATGCCGAACCCGGCCAGGGTGAACGCGGTGAACACGCCGATGGCGTAGAACGGCACCAGCTTGTTCACGTTCGCGCCGACCGCGGCCATCAGGGCGCAGGACAGCACGGTGAGCACGATGATCCCGTTGGAGAACACCAGCCGGTGCCCGCGCTTGGTCAGCCAGCGGGGCAGGAACGCGTCCTCGGCCACGAAGTTGGCCAGGAACGGGAACCCGTTGAAGCTGGTGTTCCCGCCGGTGTACAGGATCAGCGCGGTCGCCGCCTGGACCAGGTAGAACATCACGCTGCCGAACGCGGTCTGGCCGAAAACGACCCGGGCTTCCTGGGAGATCACCGTCGGCACGCCGTCCACGTACGGCGCGGCGTGCGTGGCATGCGCCAGCCAGGAGATCCCGGCCACCAGCGTGCCCAGGATCAGCCCCTCGGTGACCAGCACCTTCCGGGCGTTGATACCTTCCGGCGGCCGGAACGCGCTGACCGCGTTGGACACCGCCTCGATGCCGGTCAGCGACGAGCCGCCGTTGGCGAACGCGCGCAGCAGCACGAACACCAGCCCGAACGTGATCAGCGAGCTGTAGTTGTGCGCGCCGTGGTACCCGTACTGCCCGGGCACCGGGAAGGGACGGCGCCCCAGGTCACCGAACGCCTCCTTGGCCAGGCCGACGATGATGACCAGGATCATCACCGCCGAGAACAGGTACGTGGGCACGGCGAACGACTTGCCCGCCTCCCGGATGCCACGCAGGTTGCCGAAGCACATCAGCAGCACGATGATGATCGAGATGATGGTCAGCACGTCCGGCTTGCTGAGCTGCGGGATGCTGCTCTGGAAGGCCGACGCCACCGCCGCGGTGCCCGCGGCGACCTGCACCGCCACCGTGACCACGTAGTCGATGAGCAGCGCGACCGCGGCCACCTGGGCCACCCGGGGCCCGAAGTTGTCCCGGGCCACCACGTAGGACCCGCCGGCCCGGGTGTAGACCGAGACCACCTCGCGGTAGGACAGCACGACCAGGGCCATCACGAACAGCACCACGCCGGTCAGCGGCAGGATCAGGGTGAACGCGGTGATGAACAGGCCGCCCTTGAGCAGCTCGATGAGGATTTCCTCGGTGCCGTAGGCCGACGAGGAGATCCCGTCCGGGGCCAGCACGCCGAGAGCCAGCACGTTGGACAGCCGCTGCTCGCCCAGTTGCTCGTTGACCATGGGCGGCCCGAGCAGCCTGCGCTTGAGCGTGTACCCCAGGCCCTCCCGCAGGTCATCTGCCCTGGTGAGGACGTCCGTCGCCCGCCGCATTGCCACCTGGTCTGCCCTTCATCGCCTGACCTGGCCTTTGTACCACCGTGGCGGCGTGCTCAGGCCATCGGGGCATTTGGCTGATACCCGCGCTGGATGCCAGGTAGCCGGTCCTTAGCGGAGCTTTAGCGGCTGGGCCGTCAGCCGATGCCGAACCAGCCCAGCACGGTGAACGCCAGCAGCAGCAGGCTCATCGCGGATATCCCGACCGTGCAGATGGTGGCCGCGGCCCGGAACCAGGTGCCGTTGGCCGCGGCGCCGAGCACGCTGCGCCGGTTAGTCAGGATCAGGATGTAGGCCAGGATGACCGGCGTGACCAGGCCCTGCAGCACCTGGGTGCCGATAAGCAGCGTGATCAGGTTGATCCGGGTCAGGGCCAGCGACGCACCGATAAGCACCTGCACCGTGAACAGGCTGAGGAACAGCCGTGCCTCGGTGAACCGGCGGGACACCGACCGCTCCACGCCGACCGCCTCGCTGATGGCGTACGCGCTGGACAGCGGGACCACCGCGCCGGCCAGCGCGGACGCGCCGATCAGGCCGAACGCGAATAGCAGTTCCGCGGCCGGCCCGGCTACCGGGCGGAGCGCCATGGCCGCCTCTTTGGCCGAGGTGAGCGGCCCGCTGCCGCCGATGGCCGCGGCCGTGGCGATGATGATCGTGATGGAGATCACGCAGGCGAACAGCGCGCCAGAGATCGCGTCGATCCGGGCCCGCGGGTAGTCGGCGGCGTCCGCGCCCTTGTCCACCACCCCGGCCGCCGCGTACAGCTGCATGTACGGGCTGACCGTAGTGCCGATCAGGGCCACGCCGAGCAGCAGGAAGCTCTTGGTGTACAGGAAGTGCGGGATGACCAGGTCGGTGCCGACCTGAGCCCAGCTGGGGTGGCCCAGCACCATAGCGATCGGGTAGGCCAGAAAGGCCAGCGACAGGATCAGGAACACCCGCTCGGCGTACCGGTAGGAGCCGAACACGACCAGCGCCCAGATGGCCACGGCCGCGATCGGGATGATGATGTACCGGCTGACGCCGAGCAGCTCGAACGCGGCCCCGATGCCGGCGAACTCGGACACGACCAGGCCGGTGTTGGCCAGCAGCACGCAGAACAGGGCGACCCCGGTCAGCCGCAGGCTGAACTGTTCCCGGATCAGCGCGGCCAGGCCCTTGCCGGTGTGCGTGCCGAGCCGGACCGCCATCTCCTGGACCAGGACCAGGGCGATGGTGACCAGCACCATGAAGAACAGCGTCCGGTAGATGAACTGGGACCCGGCGGAGGCGTAGGTGGCAATGCCGGCCGCGTCGTTGCCCGCGTTGGCCGCCACCACGCCCGGCCCGGCGATGGCCAGGAGCAGCCAGATCCGGCCGCGCCGGGACCGGATCAGCCGGACCCCGCCGGCCCGCACCCGGGTCAGCGACGTAAAGCCGGTCTGGGCCCGGTCCCGCGCGAGCTCAACCGACTCCTCCTCCCGGGTGCTCGGCCGCCTTGCGCCTCCGGGGGGCTGGGACCCGCCTCCTTCCCTCGCCGCTCGCCGCTCGCTCCTCGCTCCACGCTCCTCAGTCCAGTCGGCGGCGCCCCCCTTCGGCGCGGTCACTGGAGCAGCCTCGGGAAGTGCAGCCGGCCATGCCCGGGCACCAGGGCGTCCAGCACGTCGTCGGCCAGGATCCGGCCCAGCGGCCGCCCGTCGTCGTCCACCACCAGCAGCGAGGAGCGGCGGGACTCGACCAGCTCGGTGGCGACCAGGTCCAGGTCGGCGTCGGGGTGCAGGGTCACCGGCGGGTTCTCCGGGTCGATCAGCTCGCCCAGCCGCCGCTCGCCGTCGCTGACCAGCAGGTCGAACGCGGACACGTCGCCGAGCAGCACACCCGACTCGTCCAGCACCGCCACCGAGTCGATCTCGGTGCGGTGCCGGGCCAGCTCGGCCAGCCGGTGACTGACCCCGGTCACCGTCTCGTCCGGGGTGGCGGTGGCCAGCACGCTGGTCATGATCCCGCCCGCCTCGTCGCCCGGGTAGCCGAGCAGCTTGATGAGCTCCCGCTGCACCGGCTGGGGCATCTGGGCCAGCAGCGCGGCCCGTTCCTCGTCGTCCAGGTCACGCAGCGCGTCCACCGCCTCGTCCGGTTCCATCCCGGCGATCAGCTCGGCGGCCCGGGCCGGCGTCACCTCGCGGAGCAGGGCGGTCAGCTCGTGCGGCTCCATCTCCTCCAGGGCGTCCGCGGCCAGGTCGTCGCCCAGGCTGTCCAGCAATTCCTGGCGATCCGACCGGCCCAGCCCCTCCAGCACGTCGGCCAGCTCGGCCGGGCGCAGGCGGCGCAGCGCGGCATGCGGGGTGCGCAGCCGCACCGCCGCGGGCTCCTCGGGTGAGTCGGCGCCGAACGACTCGATCGAGGCCCAGTCGATGACCCGGTCCGGGGTCGGGTGCCAGCGGAACCGGCGCGGGCCCAGCCGGCGCAGCAGCGTCTGCAGGCTGACGTCCACGCCGACCAGGTGGATCTGCTCACCGACCTGGGCCAGGTACAGGTCGGCCGCCCGGATGACCTGGATCTCGTCGGTGTCCACCAGCTGGTGGTCCATGATGTCCCGGGCCAGCAGCACTTCTCCCTCCCGGCGGGCGAACTCGCGCAGGTCGAGCCGGGCGGTCTTCAGCGTGACCGACCGGCGGTGCATCCGGTCGATGGCCGCGCTGTCCAGGAACGCGTGACGGCGGCCGACCCGGATCACGATGCCGGTGACCAGGGGGTAGGTCTCCCTGCTGCCGTGCACCTGGGCCACCAGGTCGGCCACCCGGCCCACCTCGTCGCCGGCCTGGTTCAGCACCGGGCGGGTGATCAGCCCGGCCAGGGACACGATGTCCTGCCGGAGCTGGCGGGACGCCAGGGTGCGCTCGGACGGCTGGATCAGGCGGCGGGTGAGGGCCGACCCGTCACGGCGCCGCCACCGGGCGGGGTCCCGGTTACTTCCGAAGAACCTTTCGGACACAGCAGCCTCCTCGGGCCGCCGGCCGGCCGCGGCTGGGATACGGGCCCCAGCCAGCGGCGCCCGGCCGGCGATCGGCGGGATGAGGACAGGCGCCACCCGGCGACCCGGCCCGTGGCGGGGCCGTGATCGCCGGGGTGGTACTGGGAGGATCACCAAGCACGACCGCCACCTCCTCGCTTCGGCTGCACGTGGTCCGGCTACTCGCCGTACCCGGTGACAGTACCCCGGACGGTGCGATTACCCGGAATTCTGCTGCTCCCGGCCCTGAAAGTCTCTTTACCAGTTGACAACCCGGTGTTCACCTGGCCGCTAACGAGGCACCGGGCCAGCAGTGGAACACTGGCGATTATCGCCCGTGATCAGCGGCGCACCGTCCGCCGGACGCCCGGGCGGGCCGGAAGGCCACAGAGGGGAGATGCCCGGGCATGGCCGCGACCTCGCCGCAGACCCCAGCCGCCACTCAGGGCGGCCGGACCATCCACCTGATGGACCTGCTCAAGCGCCCGATCGTGGACAGCAACGGTGAGTCGCTGGGCAAGGTGCACGACGTCATCGTCCGGCTGGGCGGGCAGGGCGCCCCAGTGGTCACCGGGGTAGTGGCCAAGGTGGGCGGGCGTGAGGTGTACGTCCCGGTCGGGCAGACGGGCCGGTTCGACGGCCACGAGCTCAAGCTGACCAGTGCCAAGCTGGACCTGCGCCGCTTCGAGCGGCGGCCGGGGGAGGTGCTGCTGCGCCGCGACGTGCTGGGGCACCGGCTGATCGACGTGCCGACGGCGCATCTGGTCCGGGCGGCCGACCTGGAGCTCCGCGAGCAGCCGGACGGGCAGTGGGTGCTGGGCGGGGTGAACGTCCGGCGCCGCCCCCGCGGCCTGGGGCGCCTGCTGCGCGGCGGTGACGACGAGTACGAGGAGCGCGCCTTCCGCGAATGGTCCCGGTTCGAGCCGCTGATCGGGCACGAGAGCAGTGCCGGGCTGCGTCGCCCGCTGGCCCGGATCCGGCGGCTCAAGCCGGCCCAGATCGCCGACCTGCTCGAGGACGCGTCCAAGGACGAGGAGACCGAGATCCTCGGCCAGGTGCACGCCGACCCTGAGCTGGAGGCGGACGTCTTCGAGGAGCTGGAGGAAGACCAGGCCACGCGGCTGCTGGCCGAGCGGAGCGACGAGGAGATCGCCGGCGTGCTGGCCCGGATGCGGGCCGACGACGCGGCGGACGCGATCGCCGAACTGCCGCAGAACCGGCGGCAGCCCGTGCTGGACCTGCTCCCCCCGGGCCAGCGGACCAAAGTACTGACCCTGATGGGTTTCAACCCGACCAGCGCGGGCGGGCTGATGGGGGTGGACTTCCTGACCTTGGCCAGTGACGTCGCGGTGGCCGACGCGCTGGCCGCGGTGAGCAACGCGGAGACCCTCCAGCCGGAGGCCCTGACCTCGGTGCACGCGGTGGGGCCGAGCGGGCGGCTGCGTGGTGTGGCTACCGTGGTGCAGCTGGTCCAGGCCGACCCGGGCACCCCACTGCTGGACATCTGCGATCGTGACCCGGTCCGGGTCGGGGCGGACACCGACGTGGTGGACGTCGCGGTGCTGATGAGCGACTACAACCTGATCACCGTGCCGGTGGTGGACCAGGACCGGCGAATGATCGGCCTGATCACGGTGGACGACGTGCTGGAGGTCACGCTGCCGGAGGACTGGCGGCGGCGGGAGACCGCGCAGCCCCCGGACGCGCACCGGGGCGGCGCCGAGACCGGCGGCGAGCAGTGAGCTGGCCGGGCCGTGAGTGGCGCTGAGCCGTGAGCAGCCTGCCCCCGCGGCAGCCGGCCGACCCCGGCAAGCCAGCCGGCCCGGGCCCGGCACCGCCCCCTCCAGCGGCTAAACCTCCTCCGGCTAACCCTCCTCCGGCTAAGCCTCCTCCGGCTAACCCTCCTCCGGCTAAGCCTCCTCCGGCTAAGCCTCCTCCGGCTAAGCCTCCTCCGGCTAAGCCTCCCGCGGCGGCCAAGGCCCCTGCGCCGGCCAGGGCCCGCCCGGCCGGCCCGGACCGCTCCGCCGGGCCCCCCCGCCGGGACGGTGCCGCGGCGGGGGAGCAGGCCCGCAGCCTGGCCCCGCCGGTGCCGAGCGCGGTACTGGACGAGGCGCACGTCGGCGACATCGAAGGCGCGTTCGGCAAGGTCAAGCTGGGTGAGGATCTCGGCGACCGGCCCGGGCTGCGGCGGCGGCTGATCACGTTCCTGGCCATCATGGGCCCGGGCCTGATCGTCATGGTCGGGGACAACGACGCCGGTGGCGTGTCGACCTACGCCCAGGCCGGGCAGAACTACGGCTACAGCCTGCTCTGGGTGCTGCTGCTGCTCATCCCGGTGCTGGTGGTCAACCAGGAGATGGTGGTCCGGCTCGGCGCGGTCACCGGGGTGGGCCACGCCCGGCTGATCAACGAGCGGTTCGGCCGGTTCTGGGGCTGGTTCAGCGTGGGCGACCTGTTCCTGCTGAACTTCCTGACCATCGTGACCGAGTTCATCGGTGTGTCGCTCGCGCTGCGCTACTTCGGTATCACCCCGTACATCTCGGTGCCGATCACCGCGGTGGTGCTCGTCATCATCACGGCCAGTGGCAGCTTCGCCCGCTGGGAGCGGGCCATCTTCGTGTTCATCGGGACCAGCCTGGTGCTCTACCCGCTGGCCCTGGCGTCGCATCCGCACTACAGCCAGGTCGGCTACCACTTGTTCGTGCCGGGCATCCAGGGCGGGGCCAGCTCGACCGCGATCCTGCTCATCATCGCCATCGTGGGCACCACGGTGGCCCCGTGGCAGCTGTTCTTCCAGCAGTCAAACGTGATCGACAAGCGGATCACGCCCCGGTTCATCGGCTACGAGCGGGCCGACACCGTGACCGGCTCGATCGTGGTGGTAGCCGGCGCCATCGCGATCATGGTCGTTGCGGTGTTCGCGGTCCGCGGCACCAACCTGGTCGGCAAGTTCACCGACGCGCTCGGGGTGGCGCACGCACTGCAGGCCCATGGCTACTGGTACGGCGCGCTGTTCGCCATCGTGCTGCTCGACGCGAGCATCATCGGTGCCTCAGCCGTGACGCTGTCCACCAGCTACGCGTTCGGCGACGTGTTCGGCCTGAAGCACTCGCTGAACCGGAGCTGGCGCGACGCTAAGCAGTTCTACGCCAGCTACACCGCGCTGGTCGTGGTGGCCGCGGCCATCGTGCTCATCCCGCACGCCCCGCTCGGCCTGATCACCACCAGCGTGCAGGCGCTGGCCGGAGTGCTGCTGCCCAGCGCCTCCGTGTTCCTGCTGCTGCTGTGCAACGACCCAGAAGTGCTCGGGCCGTGGATGAACCGGCGCTGGCTCAACGTGGTCGCGTGCGTCATCATCGCCGTGCTGCTCGACCTGTCCGGCACGCTCGTGGTCAGCACGGTGTTCCCGCATGTGAACGTCGGCACGGTAGCCGTGGTGATCGCCATTGTGCTGATCGCGGGCGGCGGCCTCGCGTTCGGCGTGCTGGAGCTCATCCAGCGGCGCGCCGGGCGGGTGCGACCGCGGGCCGAGCTCCCGCAGCTCACCCGGCAGCAGCGGCTCAACTGGCGGATGCCGCCGCTGGCCCTGCTCAAGCCGGTGCAGTGGTCGCCTGCCACCAAGCTCGCCATGCTGCTGCTCCGCGGCTATCTGGTCATCTCGGTGGTCCTGCTCGCGGTCAAGGCGGTCCAGCTCGGCAAATAGTCAGCCGGCTGCCGCTCCCCGGCCCGCCCCGCCCTGCTCCGCCCTGCTCCGGCTGCCCCGGCCCCGGCTGCCCCGGCCCCGGCTGCCCCGGCCCCGCCCGCGCCGAGCCGTGATCATGACTTTGGGGGGAATAGAGCCCCACCTAAGTCATGATCACGAACTGGGGTGGGCTGCGGTCCTGGTTAGCTGGCGATCTGCTGGTCGCGGAGGGCGGTGATCTCGGCTGGGGTGTAGCCCAGGCTGGCCAGCACCGCCCCGGTGTCGCGGCCGGGTGCTGGTGGCGGGTCTGGCACGGCCGCCGGGGTCCGGCTGAACCGGGGCGCGGGGGCGGGCTGGGGTACCCCGCCCACCTCGATGAACGTGCCGCGGGCCGCGTTGTGCGGGTGCCCGGGTGCGTCAGCCATGGACAGCACCGGGGCCACGCAGGCGTCCGAGCCGTCGAACACGGCCAGCCACTCGGCCTGGGTGCGCTCCGCGAACACGGCGGCCAGCCGCTCCCGCAGCACCGGCCATCCGGACGGGTCGAGCTGCGCGGGCAGCTCCGCGGCGTCCAGCCCGAGCCGGGCCAGCAGCTCGGCGTAGAACTTGGCCTCCAGCGCGCCGACCGCGACGAACTTGCCGTCCGCGGTCTGGTACGTGTCGTAGAACGGGGCCCCGCCGTCCAGCAGGTTGCTGCCCCGCTGGTCGTGCCATGCGCCGGCTGCCCGCAGCCCGTGGATGAACGTGGCCAGCAGCGCCGCCCCGTCCACCATGGCCGCGTCCACCACCTGGCCGTGCCCAGAGCGCTCCCGCTCCAGCAGCGCAGCCAGCACGCCCACGGCCAGCAGCATTCCGCCGCCGCCGAAATCACCCAGCAGGTTCAGCGGGGGCACCGGCCGCTCCCCGGCCCGGCCGATCGGGTCCAGGCAGCCCGCCACCGCGATGTAGTCGATATCGTGCCCGGCCGCCCCGGCCAGCGGCCCCTCCTGCCCCCAGCCGGTCATCCGCGCGTAGACCAGCCGCGGGTTGCGCTCCAGGCACACTTCCGGGCCGAAGCCGAGCCGTTCCGCCACGCCCGGCCGGTGGCCCTCGACCAGCACGTCGGCCGTCTCCAGCAGCCGCAGCAGCACTGCGACCCCGGCCGGGTCCTTCAGGTTGAGCCGGATCGACCGGCGGCCCCGGGCCAGCGGGTCGCCGCTGGGCTGCACCACCGGGTGGCCGCCCGCCCCGGGCCGGCCCACCCGCAGCACGTCCGCGCCGAGATCGGCCAGCACCATGCAGCCGAACGGCGCGGGGGCCAGGCTCTCCAGCTCGATGACACGCACTCCGTGCAGTGGTCCCATCAACTGTCCCCTTTTGCTCAACGCAGGTCCGGCTGCCGCCTGGGCGGAAGCCTAGTGCGCGGTCCATCCGGCGCTCGGGGCTCGTCACCGGCGGGAATGACCGCGGCGCAGCGTATTCTCGCTGCATGCGCGGTTACACGCAGGACAAAGACGCCTATCTCAAGCGGCTGCGCCGCATCGAGGGCCAGGTGCGCGGCCTGCAGCGGATGGTCGAGGAAGACGTCTACTGCATCGACGTGCTGACCCAGGTCTCCGCGGTGACCCGGGCCCTGCAGGCGGTGGCGCTCGGGCTGCTGGAAGAGCACCTTGGGCACTGCGTGAGCGAGGCCGTCCGGGCCGGCGGCGACGAAGGACGGGAGTCGGTGCGCGAGGCTGCCGCGGCCATCTCGCGGCTGGTCAAGTCCTAGCCGGCCCAGTCGTGTTCCGGGTCGGCGAGCCGGGCGAACGCGCGCAGGTTGGCCAGGCTCTCGCCGCGCTTGACCCGCCACGCCCACTCGCGGCGGATCGATGAGGTGAAGCCGATGGCCAGCGCGGAGTCGAAGTTGTCGTCCGAGTAGGTCAGCACGCAGCCCAGGATCCGGTCCACCTCGGCCGTGCCCACCGAGCCCAGCGGGAGCCGCCCGACCAGGTACACGTCGCCTGTGGGGTCGAGCGCGAAGTGCACGCCGTACATGCGGCCGTTGCGTTCCAGCAGGAAGCGGTAGAACTTCGCGTGGTTCTCGTCCGGCTGGCGGCAGAAGAACGCCTCCACGTGCAGGCTGTGCCGCCCGGCGATGAGCCAGGTCATCGTGGCCAGCTTGTGCTGGCCTTCCAGCTTGACCAGGAAGCTGCCCGGCTGCGGGCTCTGCCAGTCCAGCCCGAGTTCGGTCAGGGCCGCCGCGATGGCCCCGGCCGTGCTTTCCTGGGTCGGTGGTGCCGGCTCACTCATGTCTCACCATCCTGCCAGCCCTCACTTCCGCACTCCGCCCGCGTAACGTGCGGTCGGCTGGGTGATTTGCCCCGGTTCGCCGGTACGGCCCGGGTGCCGGGTGCCGGTTAGGACGGCAGCGCGCGGGTGAAGCGGTCCTGGGCCGGGACACTGCTCATCGCGCCGGCGTACACGCCCAGCAGCCGGTCCACGGTGCGCGACCAGCCGAACCGGGACGCGTGCGCGACAGCGCCGCGGGACAGCGCGGCCCGGTGGCCTGGCATGGCGATCAGCTCGCGCAGCGCGTGCGCGTAGCTGGCCGGGTGGTGGTCGCCGACCAGGATTCCGGACTCTCCGTGCCGCACCGCGGTGCGCAGCCCACCCACGGCCGCTGCGATCACCGGTGTGCCGCAGGCCTGGGCTTCCACCGCCACCAGCCCGAACGACTCGGAGTGGGAGGGCACCATGACCACGGTCGCGGCCCGGTACCAGTCGGCCAGCTCGGCCTGCGGGCACGGCGGCTCCAGCCGGACCAGGCCGGCGATGCCCAGGCTGCGGGCCAGCTCGGTCAGCCCGTCCGGGTCGGCGCGGCCGGTGCCGCTGGGGCCGCCGACGAACACCAGGCTGAGCTTGCGGGCCAGCTCCGGCTCGTCCCGCACCAGCTGGGCCGCGGCGTGCAGCACGACGTCCGGCGCTTTGAGTGGCTGCACCCGGCCAGCGAACACCACCACCACCCCGTCGGCGGGCAGGCCCAGCCGGCGCCGCGTCTCGGCCACCGGCCCGGGCCGGAACACCGACAGGTCGACCCCGGGGTTGACCGTCCAGACCTTGGCCGGGTCGGCCCCGTACAGCCCGACCAGCTGATGCGCTTCCTGGTCGGTGTTGGCCACCAGCCGGTCCGCGGTGGACACCACCTCGGCCTCGCCGCGCAGCCGCATCTCCGGCTCGGCGTGGTCGCCCCGGGCCAGGGCCGCGTTCTTCACCCGGCCCAGGGTGTGCATGGACTGCACCAGCGGCACGCCCCAGCGCTGCCGGGCCACCAGGCCCACTTGCCCGGACAGCCAGTAGTGCGCATGCACCAGGTCGTAGCGGCCGGGGGCGTAACCCGCCTCGGTGCGCAGCACCTCGAACGTGAAATGGCACAGCTGGGCGGGCTGGTCGGCCTTTTCCAGCTCCTCGAACGGCCCGGCCGGCACGTGCCGGACCAGGACACCGGGTACCAGCTCGGCCTCGGGCGGGGCGTCGCGGGACACGGCCCGGGTGAAGATCTCGACCTCAACGCCGCGGCTGGCCAGCCGCTTGGCCACCTCGACCACGTAGACGTTCAGGCCCCCGGCGTCCCCGGTACCTGGCTGTTCCAGCGGTGAGGTGTGGACACTGATGGTCGCGATCCGCCGGGGGAAGCGTCGCGGCACTGGCATGCACCTCCGACTGATCAACCCCGTGCTGCCGCAGGGGATTCCCGGGCTGTACTGGCCCATTGGGGGCGCCCCCGGCTTGCAGAGCCCGGCCGCCCCCCAGTAGACGAATCCCCGAACCCGGATAGGCTCAGCACCATGGCGACGCTGGTGCTGCTGCGGCATGGGGAAAGCACGTGGAACGCGGAGGGCCTGTTCACCGGGTGGGTGGACGTAGGGCTGTCCGAGCGGGGCGCAGCCGAGGCGGTGACCGGCGGCGAGCTGCTCCGCGACTCCGGCCTGCGGCCCGACGTGCTGCACACGTCGGTGCTGACCCGGGCCATCCAGACCGCCCAGCTGGCCCTGGAGCCGGCCGGGCTGTTGTGGCTGCCGGTCCGCCGGTCCTGGCGGCTGAACGAACGGCACTACGGGGCCCTGCAGGGCAAGAACAAGGCACAGACCCGCCAGGAGTTCGGTGACGACCAGTTCATGCTGTGGCGCCGGTCCTACGACGTGCCGCCCCCGCCGCTGCCGGATGATGACCAGTACTCGCAGGCCGGCGATCCGCGCTACGCGCTGCTGCCGCCTGACCTGTTGCCGCGCACCGAGTGCCTCAAGGACGTACTGGGCCGGATGCTGCCGTACTGGCAGGACGCGATCGTGGCTGATCTGGCCGTGGACCGTACCGTGCTGGTGGTGGCGCACGGCAACTCGCTGCGCGCCCTGGTCAAGCACCTGGACGGCATCTCCGACGAGGAGATCTCCGGGCTGAACATCCCAACCGGCATCCCGCTCGTCTACGAGCTCGGCGCGGACTACCGGCCCAAGGTGCCGGGCGGCCGGTACCTCGACCCGGAGGCCGCGGTGGCCGCGGCCGCGGCCGTGGCCAACCAGGGCCGCTGACCGGTCTGCGGCTGTATGGCGGTTTAATCCAGCATGTCCAGGCCCCGGCCGCTGTGTGAATTGATCGGGAACACGGCGGCGGCGTGGCGACCGTCCGGGGCGATCCCGGCGGCTGCCGCTTACCATCAAGATGTGTGCGTGCAGGCAGCGGTGATCATGACAGTAATCTCCGCACCATGAAGACCCGCAAGGCGGCCAAGGCCCACCCTGGCGAACTGTCCGCCGCGCGCCGCCCACCCGCCCGGCTGCCGGCTGGCATCGCGGCCGTCCTGTCGGTGCTGTCCTCGTCCGCCGTAGTTATCGACAGCGAGGACCGGGTGCTTCGGGCCAGCGCGGCGGCTCGCTCCTTCGGCCTGGTGAAGGGTGACCGGCTGATGGTCGGTGAGCTGCTGGCCCTGGCCCGCCAGGTGCGCCGGGACGGGGAGATACGCGAAGGCGAGATCGAGGTGGCCGGCATGAAGTTCGGCGGCCGGACGACCAGCTTCGCGGTCCGGGTGGCGCCGCTCGGGTCCGGCGTGGGCGGCGGTGGCCTGGTCCTGCTGCTGGCCGAGGACCAGACCGAGAGCCGCCGGGTGGAAGAGGTCCGGCGGGACTTCGTGGCTAACGTCAGCCATGAGCTCAAGACCCCGGTGGGCGCCCTGGCGCTGCTGGCCGAGACGGTCGAGGACGCCGCCGACGACCCGGACGCAGTACGCCGCTTCGCGGGCCGGATGCGCCAGGAGGCGTCCCGGCTGACCAAGCTGGCCCAGGACCTGATCACGCTGTCCCGCATCCAGGCGGCCGAGCCCGTCCCGGACCCGATCCCGGTCGACCTGTCCATCGTGGTGGCCGAGGCGCTGGACCGGTGCCGGATGAAGGCGAGTGCGCACGGCATCGAGCTGGAAGCCAAGGGTGATCCCGGGCTGGTCGTGCTGGGCGACGAGGACCTGCTGGTCAACGCGCTGCGCAACCTGCTGGAGAACGCGGTCGCGTACAGCCCGGAGCAGACCCGGGTGGTGGTCAGCACCACCAAGGTGGCCGGGGACCTGGCCGAGATCAGCGTGGCTGACCAAGGCATCGGCATCCCGCAGCGGGACCTGGAGCGGATCTTCGAGCGGTTCTACCGGGTCGACCCGGCGCGCTCCCGGGCGACCGGGGGTACCGGGCTGGGCCTGGCCATCGTGAAGCACGTGACGGCGGCGCACGGCGGCAAGGTCACCGTGTGGAGCAAGGTGGGTGAGGGGTCCACGTTCACGGTGCGGTTGCCAGTCGCGAACCGGCCCCGGGCTGCGGCGGGCAGCTCCCATCCACCCGCAGCGACATCGGCCAGGGAGGCCCTGAAATGACCCGGGTGCTGGTTGTCGAAGACGAGGAGTCGTTCAGCGACGCGCTGTCCTACATGCTGCGCAAGGAGGGTTTCGAGGTAGCGGTGTGCCCGACCGGCCCCGACGCGCTCGACACGTTCGACCGGGACGGAGCCGACCTGGTGCTGCTCGACCTCATGCTCCCCGGGCTGCCGGGCAGCGAGGTGTGCCGGACCCTGCGCGAGCGGTCCAACGTGCCGGTGATCATGCTGACCGCCAAGGACAGCGAGATCGACAAGGTCGTCGGTCTGGAGCTCGGCGCGGACGACTACGTGACCAAGCCGTTCTCCTCCCGTGAGCTGGTCGCCCGGATGCGCGCGGTGCTGCGCCGCCGCGGCGAGCCGGAAGACGCCGCGATCAGCACGCTGGAGTCCGGGCCGGTGCGGATGGACGTGGACCGGCATGTGGTGACGGTGCGCGGCAGCCAGGTGCAGCTGCCGCTCAAGGAGTTCGAGCTGCTCGAAGTGCTGCTGCGGAATACGGGCCGGGTGCTGACCCGGATGCAGCTCATCGACCGGGTCTGGGGTGCCGACTATGTCGGGGACACCAAGACCCTGGATGTGCACATCAAGCGGCTGCGGGCCAAGGTCGAGCTCGACCCGGGCAACCCGCGGCACATCATCACCGTGCGCGGGCTGGGCTACAAGTTCGAGCCGGGCACGTAACGCCGCTACGGCGTGGCCGTGCCCGACGCGCTCGGCGACGGTGACGCGATGGCTGCCGGGCCGCGGTGCCGGTGCTTCGCGGTGGCGGTCGGCGACGGCGACGGGGGCGGCGAATAGGTGGCGTAGTCCGTCGCCCGGGGGTAGACCGGCACGGCCAGCCGCACGCTGCCCGCGTTCTGGAACCTGAGTACCAGGTCGATGTCGGTGCCGTTCTGCAGGGTGTGGGTCAGGCCGGTCAGGACCACCTTGGGCTGCGGGCCGGTGAGCAGCACCAGCCGGCTCCGCGGCAGCGCGACGCCACCGGCCGGGATGGTGACCGAGGCGGCGGTACCCGGCGCCGAGATGCTGACCAGGCGGTCCGCTGCGCCGGTGTTGACCAGGGCGAGGAACACACTGGCCGAGCTGCCCGCGGGCAGCGAGGAGGTCAGCGGCGCGCCGAGGACGAACACGTTGCGGATCGCGATGAAGCCGGGCCCGCGGGCGGCGCGAACGGACACGCTCGCCCCGGCGGTCGGCGCGTGCCAGTGCAGCACCGGTGCGTCCAGCCCGGCTTGGCACCCGGCGAGCAGGGGGATGGCTGCCGCCGCGGCGACGACGCACGCGCGTCGCAGCGCGGTGAGGCTACGGCCGTGGAGCAGCATGACCTGCTCTCCTCAGATTTCGGGTCAGGTACACCTGGGACGCGGCACAGCGTATCGGCATCCAGCCCGGCTGCTGCCGCCGGCCCTGCCGTGGCGCGGGCCGGGTGGCGGGCCGTCAGGCGGCGCGCAGCCCGGCCTGATTCGCGGCCAGGTACGCCGGGCCGGGGTGCTCCAGGCTCTGTGGCGTGCGGTGGCCGAGCGCGCGCAGGCTGCTGCCCAGCTGGACGCTGGGCCTGAGGTTGGGCTGCACGCTGCGCACCGAGCCGACCTGGTCGACCAGGACCACGGTCAGCCCGGACGGGTGGTAGGCGCGGCCGAGCGCGCCATGGGTGTCGGTGGCCAGCACGATGGTGGCGTCCCGCCCCGGCGGGGCGATCGCCTTGACCTGCTGGAGCGAGGTGCCCACCGCGACCAGGTAGACGGCGAGGTTGGCCGCGCGGGCCTGGCTGCTGACCCGCTTGGCCGCGGTCACGCAATGGCACCCGACCGGGATCAGCGCGAGCACCGCGGCCCGGACCGTCCGCAGTTCGACGGCCTGGCCGTTGGCCTGCACGGTGCTGGCCGGCAGCGGGCCGCCGACTTGGCCCACGCCGGGACTGGCCGACTGTGGCGTGGTCGGGGTCTGGGCCTGGCTCACCGGGGCGTCCGCCCGCCGGGTGGTGAACATGGTGAGCAGCGTCCCGGCCAGCAGAGTCAGCGCCAGGCAGCTGGCCAGCAGGGGCAGCACCATCCCGTCCCTGGCGATCGGGCCGCCGATCCGCCGGAGCAGCCGCTGCCTGCTCAGCGCGCGCAGTTCGCGGCGATATGCCTGGACATCGCGTTCCAGCTCCCTGGCGTCGTCAGGGATCTCGATGTCGACCGGGGGCAGGCCGTAGTCGTCCCGCTCCGGTTCCCCACCTCTGCTCACGAGCATCTTCTCCGGCGTGCGCTGCCTCGTTGCTCTCCAGTATGTGCCTGCCGCCCCGTTCCCGGCACTGCCCCGCGAATACCAGATTCATCCAGGTGTGGGCCGGTGCCACGGCGGTCGCACACGGTGATGGCTGGGGTGTGCTGGGCTGTCCCGGGGGCCGGCCGGCCGGGGGTGCAGACTGCCTCAAGGCGGCCATCTGGCCGGAATCCTCCGGAATCCTGCCTATCCGGCGGGCGCCGCGGGCGGGTCAGGGATCTGGCCGACACGCCTCGCAGGCCGCTTTAGAGACTATGAAAAGGCGCACTGACCTGCACGTTTATCGTTAACGTCAGATCGAGTGCCCCGTTGGTCGTGCTAACATTGCCTTAGCGGAAGGGGTATGTGCCACATGACTTTTAAGGTCGGCGACACGGTCGTCTACCCCCACCATGGGGCTGCTCGCATCGAGGAGATCGAGACCCGTTCGATCAAGGGCCAGGATAAGACGTACCTGGTGCTCAAGGTCGACAAGGGTGACCTGACCGTACGCGTTCCAGCGGACAATGCCGAGCTGGTGGGCGTGCGGGATGTTGTCGGGCAGGAAGGGCTGGAGAGGGTGTTCGAGGTGCTGCGCGCCCCGCACACCGAGGAACCGACTAACTGGTCACGGCGGTACAAGGCCAACCTTGAGAAGCTCGCCTCGGGTGATGTGAACAAGGTGGCCGAGGTAGTCCGCGATCTCTGGCGCAGGGACCGCGAGCGTGGTCTGTCGGCCGGCGAGAAGCGCATGCTGGCCAAGGCCCGGCAGATCCTGGTGAGCGAGCTTGCCCTCGCGGAGAAGACCAACGAGGACAAGGCCGAGGCGCTGCTCGACGAGATCCTGGCCTCCTGAGCGCACTCGCGGCACACAGGTGGCCGGTGAACTGCCCCGGGTAGGAGTCGGTACCGACGTCCATCCGTTCGGTACCGGGCGCCCACTGTACCTGGCTGGCCTGTTCTGGCCGGGCGAGCAGGGATTGAGCGGGCACAGCGATGGTGACGTGGCCGCGCACGCGGCATGTGACGCGCTGCTGTCCGCGGCCGGGCTCGGCGACCTCGGCGCCAACTTCGGCACGGCCGACCCGCGGTGGGCGGGCGCGGCCGGGACCACGCTGCTGCGCGCCACCGCTGACCTGGTGGCCGGGGCCGGATTCGTGATCGGGAATGTGGCCGTCCAGGTGATCGGCCCGCGCCCGCGGCTGGCGCCACGCCGCGCGGAGGCCGAAAAGGTACTGTCCGAGGCGCTGGGCGGCGCCCCGGTCAGCCTGTCCGGCACCACCACCGACGGCCTCGGGCTGACCGGCCGTGGCGAAGGCCTGGCCGCGGTCGCCACCGCGCTGGTGCTCAGCCCCGGGCCGTGGCCCGCGGCCCTGGACTAGCCCGTAGTTCCCCCCAGTGATCCGCGCGTTTGACCGTTTACCTGGGCTTTCGAGGTCCATAGGGCCGGGCCGCTGACTACGCGACCTTGAGGCGGTGGCTGACGCCGAGTAGTTCGAAGGCCTGTCGCTGGAGGGCGGTGGGAGTGGTGACGAGCCGGAAGCCGGGCAGCGTGGGGTCGGCGGGGGTGATGGTGTTCAGGCAGATCGTGGCCAGGTCGGCGAGCAGGGTGGTGAAGCTGTGCACTGGGAGGTCGCCGGGGGTCTGCTTGGTGGCGGCTTTGGCCAGGGCTTGCGGGGAGCGGACGGCGGGGGCGACCGGGCTGGGCCGGGTGGCCTGGGCGGCGGGCTTGTCGTGGTCGGTGAACAGGACGGGCGCGAGCCGGGCCTGCATGTGCCAGCTGATGTAGTACGACAGCATCCGCAAGAACACGTGGGCGCGGACCCGGTCCTCGGTGCGATGCCGGATGGGCCGGATGTCCAGGTCGGTGCTGAAGGCCCGGAAGGCCCGCTCGACCTGGGCCAGGGCCTTGTAGGAGGAGACCACGTCGCTGCTGTCCAGGTCACTGGCGGCGGTGCTGGTGCGCAGGACATGGATGCCGTCGAGGTTGGCCTCGGCGGCGATGGAATCCTGGTCGCGGGCGTAGCTGAGGTGGTCGTCGCCGATATCGACCTGGAAGTGCTTGGCGACCTTGCGGCGGCTTAGGACCCTGTCGACGCGCACGGCGATCTTGCTGGTGCCGCGCAGTGGCCGCCGGGCCCGCGTGCAGGCGGCGGCGATTTTGCCCAGGTCGGCCTCGGTGGCGGCCAGCAGTGATTCGCGTTTGCGGGCCCGCTCGGCTTCCAGGAACGGGTTCATGCAGGCGATTAGCCGCTCGCCGGGGAAGTCGGGGGAGGTGATCTCGGCCAGGTCCTGGGTGTCGAACAGGGTCAGCTGCAGGTCCCCGCTGCGGACCAGGTTCTTGACCTGCGGGGCGCGCAGCGCGGTGATCCAGTCCAGCCCGGCGGGCCGGACGTCTTCGCGCAGCCGGGCGGCGGTCAGCATGCCCCGGTCCCCCGCGAGCACCACCTTGGTGATCCCGAACCGGTCCTTGACCTTGGTCACCTGGGTGGCCACGGTCACGGGGTCACCGGTGTTGCCGGCGAACACCTCGATCGCAACCGGGATGCCGTCCTTGCTGGCCAGCAGCCCGTAGACGATCTGGAGCCGGCCGCGGACCCCGTCTTTGGGGTGGCCGATGGCGCCTAGCGGGCAGGTCCGGCCCTCGAACGCGGCGGAGGACACGTCATACAGCACCAGGGTGCCGCCCGTCAGGTGCCGGGCGGCCAGCGCGTCCTGGATCTTGTCCTGCCGGCCATGCAGGTAGTCCATCGCCGCGTACAGGTCATCCTCATCGCACGACCCCAGGTGCAACACCTCGCCCAGGGAACTGGCCGCAGTCTCTTCTCGCAGCCCGCGGGCGATGGCCAGCTTGGAGTCCGGCGCGATCACCTGCGCGACCGCCATCGCGGTCACCAGGTCCCGGCTCCGGGACGGCACCGGGTCGATCAGCTCCTCCAGCCCAAGCTGACGCAACGTGCCCAGGACGGCGGCGACGTGGCCGTGCGGCAGGCTGCGGGTGATCTCGAACGCCCCGTCCAGGTCTGCGGCGGGTGGCGGCTGGCCCTTCAGCACCCGGGCCAGGGCCTCGACCTTGGCCTCGGGCCAGGACGACAGGTTGGCCAGGGTGCGGTTCTTGACCTTGCCGTCTTCACGGTAGCTTTCCCGCAGCAGCACGGCCGGCGGCGACCCCCGGTTCGGGACCCTGACCACGTACATGACCACAAACATACCGGGTTCATCTGCGCCAAGGCAGGCAGACACGCCGTTACTGAGCCAACTGATGTGATCTACATGACTACCACTCTCTCTGCCTGAGAGCGCAGTTCACCAGGTCACGGCGCAATTGACGGGTCGATCAAAGGCTGATCAGGGGGAACTTCGGACTAGCGGGGGTACAGCCGCTCCGCGTAGGACGGGCCGTAGTGCCGCTCCAGGTCCTGCACGGTCTCCTCGATATCCGCCTGAACGCTCTTTACGATGCGGGCGGTGGACGGCAGCGCACCGGGCCGCCAGGTCGCCGGATCCCACAGGCTGGAACGCAGGAATGCCTTGGGGCAGTGGTAGAAAACCTCACGCACCTCGACCAGCAGGGCCAGCCGGGGGCGGCTGCCCCGGACGATCATGTCATCGAAGAACGGCGCGTCCCGGAGCAGCCGGGCCCGGCCGTTGATGCGCAGCGTGTCCGGCCGTCCAGGCACCAGGAACAGCAGCCCGACGTGCGGGTTGCTGAGGATGTTGAGGAACCCGTCGGCCCGGTTGTTGCCCGCCCGGTCCGGGATGGCGATCGTGCCGGCACCGAGCGGCCGGGCGAAGCCCGGCGGATCCCCCTTCGGGGACACGTCGCAGCTTCCGTCGGCACCAGCCGTGGCGATCAGGCAGAACGGCGACGCGGCCAGCCATTCCCGGTCCCGCTCGTGCAGGCTGGCCCGGACTTTGGTCACCGAACGCCGGTTCGGGGCGCCGAGCAGCTCGCGAAGCTCGGTCGCCGACGTCACCTCGACGAGTTCGGACGTGTCAGGCATGGCCGGTCCTCACCCTGGGGGCTGGGTCCCGTTCAGCCTAAGCCGCCCGGCGGCCCGGGAGCCCCGGCGGACGGTGCGGCTGCCGCCGGGCGGGGTGGATCAGGAGTCGCTGTCGGCGTCGTCCTCGGGTGGGGTGGGCGTGCTGCGCAGCCGGTCGAAGTGCGGTGACGGAGCAGGCACCGGGGCCCGCATCGGCTGCTGCGGCACGTGGATGGTGCCGCTGGCTGGCTGGCCTGGCTCGGGTGGTTCCGGTGGGGCGCCGTCCTGGGCGGCCGGGGCCGGCGCAGCCTCAGCCGCCGGGCTGGTGTCGCCACCGGCCACGCCAGCCGGGGCCGTGCCGTCGGGTGCGTGGCCGGCCGGGGCCGTGCCGTCGGGTGCGTGCCCGGCCGGGCCCGTGCCCGCTGGCTCAGCCGTGCCCGCTGGCTCTGAGAGGCCCGCTGGCTCTGAGAGGCCCGGAGCTTCGGTGCTGGCCGGTGGTTCGGTGCTGGCTGGCGGCTCAGCCGTGCCCGGTGGCTCAGTGGTCTCTGGTGGCTCAGTGGTCTCTGGTGGCTCACTGGTCCCTGACGCTTCAGTGGCTCCCGATGGTCCAGCCGCCTTGGGGCCGGCCGGGCTGGTCGCGCCAGCATCGGCCGGGGCGGTGCCCGTGGCACCGGGCCTGCTGTCCGCGGGACGGGTGGTCGTGACGCTGGTGGCGGCGGGCTTGGTGGCGGCGGGCGTGGCGCCGGCGGGCGTGGCGTCCGTGCGGTGCGGGCTGTCGCCGTTGGTGCTGGCGGGCGGGCTGGCCGGGGCACGGTCCGGGACCGGGCGGTCCGGGACCGGGGCCTCGATGGGCACACTGCTGGCGCGGGCGGCGGTCGCCTCCGGCCTGGCCTGCGCCGTGCTGGCCGCCGTCGGCGCGGGGCTGGCTGGTGCAGCGGCCGCCGGCGCGGGGCTGGCCGGTGCTGGGCTGGCCGGTGCTGGGCTGGCCGGTGCAGCGCTCACGGGGGCGGGGCTGGCCGGGGCAGGGCTGGCCAGGGCAGGGCTGGCTGGGTCGGGCGCCGTGCTGGCCCGGCCAGACTGGGCCGGCCCGGTGCGCGCGGTCCCGGCGCCAAGCAGGCCGTCGAGCCCGATGCGGGGCTGGGCCGGCGGCGCGGCCGGGGCGGCCCGCTCTCCGGCCGGGCGCAGCTGGCGCAGCATGCACAGCAGCAGGGTGAACGCGATCAGCAGGAGCGCCCACGGCAGCACGGCCGCGGTCACCGCGGCGGCCCGGCCCGGGATGTGCGTGTGCAGGGCGTGCAGCACGCCGCCGGCCGCCATCGCGACCACCAGCAGGATCGTGACCAGCCAGGCGTAGCCGCGGCGCCACCCGGCCGCGCCGTGCAGCGACAGCACCGCGGCGATGGACACCACCAGCAGCGCGTCGAGGACGACCGGGAAGACCCGGGCCAGGCTGGGCGACATGCCGGCTGCCCGGGCCAGCTGGTGGATCCCGGGATAGGACAGCACGAACGCGCCCGCGGCCAGCACCAGCACGCCCAGGATGGCCGCGATCAGCGCGACCACCCGGAGCCAGCGGAAGGGGTCAGGACCCGGCGGTCCGGTCGGCGGGGGACTGTCATTCATCGGGGCCTACTTCGTCCTTCCTGCGGGAATGCGCAGGCCAGCGTCGTGATCATCACGTCACAGCAGACGATATGCCCGCTGGCCCGCTGACTTGGGGGAATTCCGTGCAAGCGCAGGTCCCGGGCGTGTTGCTGACGGCGGGTCACAGCCTGCGGTACATGATGTGCAGCCCCACGTAGCCCTGCGTAGGGTGGCGGAAGCCGTCCGGCACCGTGGCCAGCACCGCGAAGCCGAGCGAGCGCCACAGGGCGACGGCCCCGGTGTTCGTCGCCACCACCGCGTTGAACTGCATGGCCGGGTAGCCGTACGCCCGGGCCCGGGCCAGGATGTGCTCGGCCAGGGCCCGCCCGACGCCGCGGCGGCCATGTTCCGGACTGACCATGAACCCCGCGTTGGCCACGTGCGCGCCGCCGCCGCCCTGGTTCGGGTGCAGCTCACCGGTGCCGAGGATGGTGCCCTCCGAATCCACCGCGACGAGCGTCGCGCCGGGCGGCTCGTGCAGCCACATGTCCCGGGCCTGCTCGGACGTGGTTCCGGTGTCCCAGCAGAACGTGTCGCCGGCGGCCACGATACGGCTCATGAAGGCCCAGATTCCCGGCCAGTCCGCGGCCGTGGCGTCCCGTATCAGCATGGGGACAAGGATGCCGGGCCAGGGGCAGGTCCCGGTAACCTTGCTGCGTGACACTACGCCTTTACGACACCGCCGCGCGCGCCGTGCGCGACTTCACCCCGCTCGTCCCCGGGCAGGTGTCGCTGTACCTGTGTGGTGCCACCGTGCAGGCCCCGCCGCACATCGGCCACATCCGGTCGGGTGTGGTGTTCGACCTGCTCACCCGCTGGCTGCGGGCGACCGGGTACCAGGTCACGTTCTGCCGCAACGTGACTGACATCGATGACAAGATCATCCGGGTCGCGGCCGCCGAGGGTGTCCCCTGGTGGCTGGTCAGCCAGCGCAACGAACGGGCGTTCAGCCGGGCCTATGAGGTGCTGGGCTGCGTGCCGCCGGAGGTGGAGCCGCGGGCCACCGGGCACGTGCCCGAGATGATCACGCTGATGGGCCGGCTGATCGACCGCGGTCATGCCTACGCGTCCGAGGGCGGCGTCTACTTCGACGTGCACTCCGACCCCGGGTACGGTGCGCTGTCCGGGCAGCGGCTGGAGCACATGCGGGCCGCCGACGACACCGAGGCCAACGACGCCAAGCGGGATCCCCGCGACTTCGCGCTGTGGAAGGCGGCCAAGCCGGGCGAGCCGGCCTGGGACACGCCGTGGGGGCCCGGCCGCCCGGGCTGGCACCTGGAGTGCTCGGCCATGGCCACCAAGTACCTGGGCCCGGCGTTCGACATCCACGGCGGCGGACTCGACCTGATCTTCCCGCACCACGAGAACGAGATCGCCCAGTCCCGGTCGGCCGGGGACAGGTTCGCCCAGTACTGGCTGCACAACGGCCTGGTCGGGGTGGCCGGCGAGAAGATGAGCAAGTCGCTCGGCAACTCGCTGCTGGTCGAGGCCATGGTGACCCAGGTCCGGCCGGCCGAGTTGCGCTACTACCTGGGCCAGGCGCAGTACCGGTCGGGCATCGAGTACTCCACCGAGGCACTGGACGAGGCGGTGGCCGCGTACCGGCGGATCGAGAACTTCGTAACCCGGGCCACCGAGGCCATCGGCCCGGTCAGCGAACCAGGCGACCAGCCGGCCGCGCTGGCCGGCGCGCTGGCCTCGGCAGAGGCGGCCGGTGCGCCCGATGCTGGGGTGGCACCCACGCTGACCCTGGTCCCCGCAGCGTTCGCCGACGCGCTGGATGACGATCTCGGCGTCCCGCAGGCGCTGGCCGTGCTGCACGAGACGGTGCGGGCGGGCAACAACGCGCTGGCCGCCGGGGACCTCGCCGCCACCTCGGCCCGGCTGGCCGAGGTGCGCGCCATGCTCGGCGTGCTCGGCCTCGACCCGCTGGCCGAGCCCTGGGTCACCGCGGGCCCCGGCGACGACCTGCACGCCGTGGTGGACGCGCTGGTCGGGGTGGCGCTGGCCCAGCGGCAGGCGGCCCGGCAGCGCCGGGACTACGCGGCGGCGGACGCCATCCGGGACTCGCTGCGCGACGCGGGCGTGCTCATCGAGGACACCCCGCAGGGGCCGCGCTGGGAGCTGAAGCGGTGACCAGCGGGCCAGCGGACGGCGGCGCGGCCCGGTCTGGGAAGGGCGGCCGGGCCAAGTCCGGCAAGCCCCGGCCAGGGACGGGTGGATACGGCAAACGGCGCCTGGAAGGCAAAGGGCCGACCCCGCCCGCGCACCTGCGGCCCGGGCACCCCGCCCAGCGGCGCGCCGCGCAGGCGGCCCGGGCTGCCACCGGCGGCCGCGGCCAGGGGACGGCCCGGGGCGCTGGCCGGCGTTCGGCGGAACAAGACGGGTCAGCCGGGACAGCGGCCCGGGACCGGGCGGCGGCCGAGCGGGCCCGTGGCGCCGGTGACGCCCCGGAGGTGGTGGCCGGGCGCAACCCGGTGCTCGAGTCGCTGCGCGCCCGGGTCCCCGCCACCGTCCTGTACGCCGGGCCGCGGCTGGACGCCGACCAGCGGGTGACCGAGGCCATCCGGCTGGCCGCCGACGCCGGGATCCCGGTCATCGAGGCTGGGCGGGCCGAGCTGGACCGGCTGACCGGCGGCGCGGTGCACCAGGGACTCGCACTGAAGATCCGGCCCTACCGGTACGCGCACCCCGGTGACCTGCTGGACCGCGCGCGGGAACGGGGAGAGCCGCCGCTGATCGTGGCGCTGGACGCGGTCACCGACCCGCGGAACCTGGGCGCCGTGGCCCGCTCGGTGGCGGCGTTCGGCGGGCATGGCGTGCTGGTGCCGTCGCGGCGCAGCGCGCAGGTGAGCGCGGGGGCGTGGAAAGCGTCGGCTGGGGCGCTGGCCCGGGTGCCGGTGGCCCGCGCGGCCAACCTGGTCCAGGCGCTGACCGGCTACCAGGAGGCCGGCCTGTTCGTGGCCGGCCTGGACGCGCAGGGGGACACGCCGCTCGGCGAGCTGGTGCTGGCCGGCGGGCCGCTGGTGCTGGTCGTCGGGTCGGAGGGACGCGGGCTGTCCCGGCTCACCACGCAGCGCTGCGACGTGCTGGTCCGGATCCCGATCGCGGCCCGGGCCGAGTCGCTGAACGTGGGAGTGGCGGCGGGTATCGCGCTGTACGAGGTCGCGGGCCGCCGCTCCGGCTGAGCCGCCGGGTGGGCGCCGCTGCATGCGTGGCGGCTGGGCCGGGCATAGGGTCACACGGAGGGGAAGCGGAGGTGGCCGTGGACCGGTTGCGGATCGGGACGCTGGGCGCCGCGCGGATCACGCCGGCTGCACTGCTCAAGCCGGCCGCCCAGCTGCCCGACGTTACCGTCACCGCGGTAGCCGCCCGCGACCCCGGCCGGGCCCGGCGGTTCGCCGACAGGTACCGGATCCGGCTGGTGCACTCCTCCTACCAGGCGCTGCTCGACGATCCGGCCATCGACGCGGTCTACAATCCGCTGCCCAACTCGCTGCACGCGGCCTGGACGCTGCGGGCCATCGAGGCCGGCAAGCACGTGCTGTGCGAAAAGCCGTTCACCGCCAACGCCGCCGAAGCGGCCGAGGTCGCCGCGGCGGCCAAGGCGTCCGGGCTGGTCGTGATGGAGGCCTTCCACTACCGGTACCACCCGCTGGCCCGGCGCATGCAGGAGGTGGTGGCCGGCCCGCTAGGCGGCCTGGGCAGCCCGCCCGGGGCCACGCCGGGGAGCTGGCCAGGACGGGTGTCCGGGATGGACGCGGTGGTCGGCCCGGTGCCGGGCACGGCCGGGGAGATCGGCCCGCTGCGCTACCTGGAAGCCTCGCTGTGCTTCCCGCTGCCCCGGTTCTCCGACATCCGCTACTCCTACGAGCTGGCCGGCGGGGCCACCATGGACGCCGGTTGTTACGCGATCAACTGGCTGCGCATGCTCGGGCCCGGTGAGCCCGAGGTGGTCGCGGCGCGGGCCAAGCTGCACAGCTCGGCCGTGGACCGGTCCATGTCCGCCTCGTTCCGCTTCCCGGGCGGGGTGCTGGGCCGGATGACCGCCTCGCTGTGGTCCGGCCAGCTGCTCCGGCTGGGCGCCAAGGCGGTCGGTGACCGGGGCGTGATGCGGGTGTTCAACTATGTCTCACCGCAGCGGTACAACCGGCTGTCGGTGACCGCCGACGGGTACACCCGGCACGAGCGGGTCCTCGGCGAATCCAGCTACACCCATCAGCTGCGCGCGTTCGCGGCCGCGATCCGCCGGGGCGAGCCGGTTCTTACCACCCCGGAGGACGCGGTGGCGAACATGCTGGTCATCGACGCGGTGTACGCGGCCGCCGGGCTGCCGGTGCGGGGCACGGGCTGAACCGGCGGCTGGCTTCCAGCCGCGGAGCGCGCTATCGTTCGCTATGTGAACACTGATGGCAGCGAACCTGCCAGCCCGCCCCCGGATGACGCCATCAGCGACACCGGCCCCGATTCCGCCGTCACGCCGGCCGCGGGGCGCCGCACTGATTTCGTTCAGTCCCTGGACCGCGGCCTGGCCGTAATCCGCTGCTTTTCCTCCGAGCGGCCGTCGCTGACCCTGTCCGAAGTGGCCGAGCGGACCGGGCTGACCCGGGCCGCGGCCCGCCGGTTCCTGCTCACCCTGCAGGAACTGGGCTATGTAGGCAGCTCCGGCCGGCAGTTCTCGCTGCGGCCCCGGGTGCTGGCCCTGGGGTACGCCTATCTCTCCTCGTTCAGCGTGGCCCAGATCGCCCAGCCGCACCTGGAAGACCTGGCCGAGGAACTGCACGAGTCCTGCTCGGTCAGCGTGCTCGATGGCGAGGACATCGTCTACGTGGCGCGCGCCTCGGCCAACCGGATCATGACCATCGCGCTGACCGTGGGCACCCGGCTGCCGCCTTACCCGACCTCGATGGGCCGGGTGCTGCTGGCCGGGCTGCCCGGAGAGGAGCTCGACGCGATACTGGGCCGGACCACGCTGCGCCAGCTCACCGAGCACACCGTGACCGATCCGGCCGAGCTGCGCGAGATTCTGGCCAAGGTCCGGGCCCAGGGCTGGGCCGCGGTGGACCAGGAACTGGAGGCCGGCGTCCGGTCCATCGCGGTGCCGATCCGGGACAGCTCGGGCCGGGTCGTGGCGGCCATCAACGCCAGCGCGCACGCGTCCCGGGTTCCGATGCGGACCCTGGAGCGGCAGTTCCTGCCCCGGCTGCTGGACGCGGCCGCGCAGATCGACGCCGAGCTCGCCACCCGGATGGCGGTTGGCGGCCGGGTCGTCCGCTGAGGTTCAGGCGTTGGTCTCGATGTAGCCGGCCAGCTCCTGCTTGGTGGCAGGCGCCGCGCCGCCCGTCTCCGGCGAGCGCCCGGCCGGGAACTGGCGGGACACCAGCTCGGCCTGGATCTGCTGCAGGTGGGCGGGCTGGGCGGCGGACGGGCCGGGGCCGCCCGGCGGCGGCACGGTCACACCCGCCAGCACGTCGTCGGTGCGCGGGGCGGCCAGCGTGAGCACGTCACCGAAGCCGGGCGCGGCGGCGTCCCGGGCGGTCAGCGACGGCAGGCCCCAGCGCTGCTGGACCGTCTTGAGGATCGAGGTGTGGTCCAGCGGCGTGCTGCCCGCCGGCACCCGGTACACCGTGCCCGGCGCGATCAGCGGGGAGACCAGCACGGCAGGCACCCGCACCCCGAACCGGGTGAAGTCGAAGCTGAACTCGCCCGCGTCGCTGTCCGGCGGGGTGGCACCGGACGGCGGCGGGACATGGTCGTAGCAGCCGCCGTGCTCGTCGTAGGTGATCACCAGCAGGGTCTGCGGCCAGCCCGGGCCGCCACGGAGCGCCTCGTACACGTCGTGGATGAGCTGCTCGCCCAGCGCGACGTCGTAGTTCGGATGCTGGCTGTTGCCGGTGGAACTCCAGCTCGGCTCCAGGAACGTGAACGCGGGCAGCGTACCGCCCTGGGCGGCCGCCGTGAAGTCGGTGAACACGCCGAAGTGGCTGGGGGCAGCCCCGGTAATGTCGGTGAACGTGTCCTTGGTCAGCGGCTGGGCCTCGTAGCCGTAGATGGCCCACGGGATGTTGTGCGAGCCGAGCAGCCCGAAGATGGACGGCGCGGTGAACGTGTGCGTCTTGTCGTCCATGTGCCCCTGGCTGGTCGCCGAGCAGGCGAACGCCCGGTTCGGCAGCGTCTCGGTGGGCACCGAGGAGAACCACTGGTCGCAGACCGCGTACCCGGTGGCCAGCGCGGACAGCACCGGGAGGGCTTCCGGGGTGAAGCAGCCCATGATGTCGCTGCCAGTCGTGCCGGGCACGATGGACCAGCCGCTCTCGCTCGACTGCCAGCCGAGGGTGTAGGCGAAATCCTTGACGAAGCCGCTCATGGCTGGCGCCGGGGCCGGGCTGGCCGGGGCGTTGTGATCGCTGAATAGCTGGTCGTTGGTGGCCAGGTAACCCTCGCCGGGGTCGGCGCCGGGCATGAAATAGGCGTTCGGCGTGCTGGGCTCGATCTTGAACACGGTGACCGGTGCGCCGCCGGCCGGCGTGTTGGCCTCGGTCCCGGTCAGCCCCTCGAACGGCTGGCCGGCCGGCGCCACGTTGCCCGCGCCGCTGTACAGGAAGCCGAGCATGTGGTCAAAGGACCGGTTCTCCAGCATCAGCACGACGACATGCTGGATGGTGGACAGGTTCGTTTCGGCGGACGTCATTCGCAGCCTCCGTTGACCCGCATCCGGGGTGACTCTGCGGCCCCCCTGGCGGCCGCGAACGGCCACCATCGTGGCACGGGGGGTAGGGGAAGCGCAGAGTTACCGGCGGTAAGGTCGCGGTTGTCGGCTTAACGTTGATGGGAGAACCAGATGCGCCTCACCAAGCTAGAGCACGCCTGTGTCAGGCTGGAGAAGGACGGGGCCACCCTGGTCATCGACCCATCCGCGTGGAGCATGCCGCGGGCCCTGGACGGGGCCAGTGCGGTGCTGGTCACCCACGAGCATTTCGATCACCTCGACGCGGACGGGCTGCGCGCCGCGCTGACCGCGGACGCTGGCCTGCAGCTGTGCACTAACAGCTCGGTGGCCAGCCAGTTCGCCGGGTTCAGCCCGGACCAGGTGCGCGTGGTGGATGACGGCGACGCCATCAGCGTGGCCGGCTTCGATGTGCACGCGTACGGGCACCTGCATGCCATGCTGCACCGGGACATCCCGGTGATCGAGAACACCGGGTTCCTGATCGACGGGGCGGTGTTCCATCCCGGTGACTCGTTCACCGTGCCCCGGGACCCGGTGCAGACGCTGCTGCTGCCGGCCAGCGGGCCGTGGCTCAAGACCGGCGAGATGATCGACTACGCCCGCGAGGTCGCCCCGCAGCGGGGCTACGTCATCCACGAGGCGCTGTTCGGCGAGACCGGCCTCGCGGTGCTGGACATGTTCCTGCCCCTGTGCGGCAAGGACGAAGACGCGTTCACCCGGGTGGACGTGGGGGCCGTGATCGAGCTCTGAGCCCGGCTCCGGCCGGTGCCCGCCCGGTGCCCGCCCGGTGCGCCGGTCACACGGCGGATCCCGGCGAGCGCAGCGTGCTGGCCGTGGGCACACCGGGCCGCGGTGAGCCGTCCAGCCAGTCCCGCCCTTCCCGGTAGAGCAGCTCCACCGCGGGCCCGCGCAGCCCGGGCAGGCCGGGCGCGATCTGGAAGCCGAGCTGATGCTGCAGGTAGGCCAGGTGTCGGTAGCCGGCCGGGAAACTGCCCAGCAGCTCTGCGTCCAGGCTGAGCTGGGCGGCGGGGTCGACCGGGTCGAGCCGGTCCTTCTCGTAGACCGGCTGCCGCCGGACGATTCCCCACCGGCCGTCCCGCCGGGCCAGGAAGTCGTAGAAGCGGCCGGTGCAGGTGACGTCGGCGGTCACCCCATGCACCTCGGCGCGCTGCTGGATGGTCATCTTGGTCTGCGCGATGGCCCGGCCCCCGGCCCCCGTGTTCAGGGACAAGGTGCACACCGACCCGCCGAGAAAGTGCAGGATGTTCACGCCGGCCTCGAAACCGGCCTGGCTGGCCCGGATGAAATCGGCGGCCGGCCCCTGGAACCAGGTGGCGGTCATCCAGCCGTCGTCGTGCCACACGGTGGCGAACGACGCCCAGTCGCCCGCATCCCGGGATAGCGCCCACTTCTCGATGAGCGTGCGGATCCTGAACTCTTCTGCCTCTAGCTCGGTCAGCATGCGTGGCCTCTCTGCCGCCTGGCCCGGCGGCGCAGTTACGTCGCCCGAGTAAGACGGCGGTTACCGGGTAGCGGAGCCGGGCGGCCGGCGGCGCCGGTGAGGGTAGGCCGCCGGCCGCCTGTTCGCGGACGAGGAGGACGACGTGAGTGACGTCCAGACAGGAACAGTAACGACCAAGGTGCCGGCCCGGCTGGACCGGCTGCGCTGGTCCCGCTGGCACTGGATGATCGTCGTGGGGCTGGGCACGGTCTGGATCCTGGACGGCCTGGAAGTCACGATCGTCGGGAACATCTCCGGGCAGATCAGCAAGGCCGGCAGCGGCATCCACATCACCCAGGGGCAGATCACTGGGTTCGGTGCGGCCATGTACGTGGCCGGCGCGTGTGTCGGGGCGCTGTTCTTCGGCTGGCTCACCGACCGGTTCGGGCGCAAGAAGCTGTTCATGATCACGCTGGGCACGTACCTGGTCGCCACCGCGCTGACCGCGCTGTCGTTCGCCCCGTGGTGGTTCTTCCTGTTCCGGTTCCTGACCGGGTTCGGCATCGGCGGGGAGTACGCGGCCATCAACTCGGCCATCGACGAGCTGATCCCCAGCCGGCACCGGGGCCGGATCGACATCCTCATCAACGGCACGTACTGGGCGGGCGCGGCGGCCGGCGCGCTGATCTCGGTCCCGGCCACCAACGATCTGCCGGTAGCCGTCGGCTGGCGGGTCTGCTTCGGGCTCGGCGTGGTCCTCGGCCTGGTCATCCTGCTGGTCCGGCGGAACGTGCCGGAGAGCCCGCGCTGGCTGTTCATCCACGGCCGCGGCCAGCAGGCGGAAGACCTGGTAACCAGCATCGAGCAGAAGGTGGAGCAGGAAACCGGCCAGCGGCTGGCCGAGCCACGGCAGTCGATCACCATCCACCAGCGCAAGTCGATCGGCTTCATCCCGATCGCGCGGACCATGTTCGGCACGTACCCGCGGCGGACCATCCTCGGTTTCTCGCTGTTCATCGGTCAGGCGTTCCTGTACAACGCGATCACGTTCGGCTACGCGCAGATCCTGGCCACGTTCTTCCATGTCACGACGAACCCCGGCTATTACTTCGCGGTCATCGCGGTGGGCAACCTGCTCGGCCCGCTGCTGCTGGCCCCGCTGTTCGACAGCATCGGCCGCAAGCCGATGATCGCGGGCACCTACATCCTGTCCGGGGTGCTGCTGTTCGGCACGGCGTGGCTGTTCGACGCCGGGGCGCTCGACGCCACCACGATGACGGCCTGCTGGTGCGTGGTGCTGTTCTTCGCGTCGGCCGGGGCCAGTTCGGCGTACCTGACCGTGAGCGAGGTGTTCCCGATGGAGACACGCGCGCTGGCCATCGCGTTCTTCTACGCGATCGGCACCGCGGCGGGTGGGATTAGCGGGCCGCTGCTGTTCTCGTCCCTGGTCAGCACGGGCAAGGTCGGGGACACGGTAGTCGCGTTCGCCGTCGGCGCGGCGCTGATGATCCTGGCCGGCCTGGTCGAGATGTTCCTCGGCGTCAAGGCGGAGCGTAAGGGCCTGGAGGAGATCGCCAGCCCGCTGACCGCGCAGGAACCGCCCGCCGTCGGCGCCGCCACCCGCTGACCGCCCAGCGTCAGTGCGGTGAGTTTGTGGTCGCCGGTGACCACAAACTCACCGCGCTCCGCGCCGGCTGGTCTCGGCGCCGGCTGGTCTCGGCGCCGGCTGGTCTCGGCGCCGGCTGGTCTCGGCGCCGGCTGGTCTCGGCGCCGGCTGGTCTCGGCGCCGGCTGGTCTCGGCGCCGGCTGGTCTCGGCGCCGGCTGGTCTC